>WNFY01001021.1_pt1 | contig 26125 bp, 26 predicted proteins | sample 5400091 | NCBI WGS metagenome assembly WNFY01 (sample SAMN13153364, study PRJNA577476) | soil metagenome | isolation source: 60 cm soil or saprolite under grassland replicate 1 | place: USA:California | collected 2016-06-15 | reverse complement strand
TTTCCCGACGAAGTGAGAAAGCTCGCCGCGGGCTTCATGCACGATCCCGTCACCGTGGAGGTCGCGCGGCGCAATATGCCGATCGAGCTGATCGGCCAGGTCGCGCACCCGGTCGACAAGGACAGGAAGCGCCAGCTGCTCGCGCACCTGGTGAAGTCGGGCAACTGGCAGCAGGTGCTGGTGTTCTGCAGGACCAAGCACGGCGCCAACCGGCTCGCCGAGCAGCTGGAGCACGACGGCATCGAAACCGCCGCGATCCACGGCAACAAGAGCCAGCCGCAGCGCATGAAGGCCCTGCAGCGCTTCAAGGACTGCGAGCTGCAGGTGCTGGTCGCCACCGACATCGCCGCGCGGGGCCTCGACATCGAGTCGCTGCCGCACGTCGTGAACTACGACCTGCCGCACGTCCCGGAAGACTACGTCCACCGCATCGGCCGCACCGGCCGCGCGGGGGAATCGGGGCAGGCCGTGTCGCTCGTCTCGGGCGAAGACCGCACCCTCCTTCGCGATATCGAGCGGCTCATCGGCAGGAAAATCGAGCAGCAGATCATCCCGGGCTTCGAAATCGGCTCGGGCTACCACAGCGCGCAACCCGAACCGCAGGGGCGCCGCGGACAACAACGCCACAACCAGCCGCGACAGAACCAACAGCGCCAGAATCAACAGCGCGGACAACAGCGGCAGAAGCAACAGCAGCCGAAGCGTTTCCCCTCCTCGCATGAGGAGGGGTGGCGCGCAGCGCCGGGGAGGTCCTCACGCGGCCAAGCGAGAGGCGGACGCCCGCAGCGCCAGCCCGCCCCCGTCATGCCCTCGGAAAAAGCGCAGCAGTCCGTTCGCCAGGAGCAACTCGAGTACCACCGGCACCAGCAGGCGAATGAGCATCGCAGCGAGGCGAAGCCTACGAACGAGCGAGGGAAGGAGAAGCCGGTGCCTGCGCTGTTTGGGGTGGTGGGGAGGAAGGTGGCGTAAGGCGCTAGCTTCTGCGTTTAAACGAGACGGGTGGCTTCGGCCGCCCGTTTGTTTTTTCGGAGCCCCTAGCGCACTTTTAGAGAGCGGTGCTGGCATAAGGGCTGGCCTACAGTGCTATTCTTTCCCTTCACCTTCGCACCTTCGACCCTGGGAAGATGAGAATCTAGCAATGGAAAACCGGTTCTTCGAACAACCGATCCTCAATTCTCCCTACGGGTATCCACTTCGTCACTGGGAACTCGACGCGGACGGTCAACCCACGCAGCAGATCATCGAGAAACGCCGCCGCGCGGAATTCATCACACCGATTCCGAAGCCGAAGAAGCGGCAAGGTTTGGCCGACCAGACGGCCATTGTTTTCGACGAAGGCAAGGGGCTTTCCACGGCGAAGCAGCAATACGACCATACCGCAACCATCAATGCGGTTCGACAGGAAGTGGACAAGTGGCGCGCCTTGCCCAACACGAACGACTGGCGCGTAACGCCTGAGACGGCGCGACTGCTTCAACACTGGCGTCATCACAACTTCAGCAGTATCCGTCCTTTCTTTTGCCAGGTAGAGGCCATCGAAACCGCCATCTGGTTGACTGAGGTCGCACCTCAGGCGGGCAAGATCGCCGACGGCTTTCTCGAGCACCTTGCCAATTCCAACAACGACGCCAACCCAGAGCTCATGCGCCTCGCGCTGAAGCTGGCGACCGGTGCCGGCAAGACTACTGTCATGGCGATGCTGATCGCTTGGCAAACCATCAACGCGGTGCGGCGGCCGCAGAGCAAGCGCTTCACACGCGGTTTTCTCGTGGTCACACCGGGTATAACGATCAAAGACCGCCTGCGCGTGCTCCAGCCCAACGACCCGGATGCCTATTACGCCAGCCGCGAATTGATTCCTGGCGACATGCTAGACGACATCAACCGGGCCAAGATCGTCATCACCAATTTTCACGCCTTCAAACTGCGCGAGCGGATCGATCTTTCCAAGGGCGGGCGCTCGCTGCTCCAGGGGCGTGGCGAAGAGCTGATGACTCTCGAAACCGAGGGTCAGATGTTGCAGCGGGTCATGCCCGATCTGATGGGTCTGAAGAACATCCTCGTGCTCAACGACGAAGCCCACCATTGCTACCGCGAGAAGCCGGTAGCCGAGGAGGAGGAAGAGCTCAAAGGCGATGAAAGGAAAGAGGCGGAGAAGAACAACGAAGCCGCCCGTCTCTGGATTTCAGGTATTGAGGCGGTGAATCGCAAGCTCGGCGTGGCGCGCGCGATCGACTTGTCCGCGACTCCGTTCTTTCTGCGCGGCTCGGGTTATGCCGAAGGTACGCTGTTCCCGTGGACGATGAGCGATTTCTCGCTCATGGACGCGATCGAGTGCGGCATCGTCAAGCTGCCGCGCGTCCCCGTGGCACAAAACATTCCCGGCGACGAAATGCCGATGTTCCGCAACCTCTGGGAGAACATCCGCAAGGATATGCCGAAGAAGGGCCGCGGAAAGGCGGATGTGCTCGATCCGCTCGCTTTGCCGACGCGTCTGCAAACGGCGCTTTCGGCCCTCTACGGCCACTACGAGAAGACCTTCAAACTGTGGGAAGAGCACGGAATCCGCGTACCGCCCTGCTTCATTGTGGTCTGCAACAACACCTCAACATCCAAGCTGGTCTACGACTATATCTCCGGTTTCCACCAGCCCAACGAAGATGGCACGACGACTTTTCAGAATGGCCGCCTCCCTCTGTTTCGCAATTTCGACGAGACCACTGGCAACCCGCTCGCGCGGCCGAACACATTGCTTATCGACAGCGAGCAGCTCGAATCCGGCGAAGGGCTGGACGAAAATTTCCGCAGCATGGCTGCCGATGAGATCGAGCGCTTCCGCCGCGAGATCGTCGAGCGCGGCGGCAAGCTCGCCGGTGAAATCCAAAGTGGAAAGGAACTCGATGACGTGACTCTTCTCCGGGAAGTAATGAACACGGTCGGCAAGCACGGCCAACTTGGCGCCGACACCCGCTGCGTGGTCTCCGTCTCGATGCTTACCGAAGGCTGGGATGCCAATACCGTCACCCACGTGCTCGGCGTGCGTGCCTTCGGCACCCAGCTCCTGTGCGAGCAGGTCATCGGGCGCGCGCTGCGGCGTCAATCCTATGAGCTGAATGAAGACGGCCCAGACAAAGGTCTTTTCAATGTGGAATACGCCGACGTTCTGGGCATCCCATTCGATTTCACCGCGAAGCCGGTTGTCGCGCCACCTCAACCACCGCGCGAGACCATCCAGGTAAAAGCGATGCGGCCGGAACGCGATGCACTTGAGATTCGCTTTCCGCGCGTCGAAGGCTACCGTGTCGAGCTGCCAGAAGAGCGCCTCACCGCCGAGTTCAACGACGATTCCGTGCTGGAGCTGACACCAGACTTGGTTGGCCCGTCCAAGACCAGGAACGCCGGCATTATCGGCGAATCGGTTGATCTCGATTTGGAGCATCTGGAAGACATGCGGCCTTCCACCCTGCTCTTCCACGTTACCCAGCGCCTGCTCTATACCAAGTGGCGCGACCCCGGCGAAACGCCCAAACTCCATCTCTTCGGTCAATTAAAACGCATCACCAAGCAATGGCTGGACGGCTATCTGGTGTGCAAGGGCGGCACGTATCCAGCGCTGCTCATGTATCAGGAGCTGGCCGATATGGCCTGCAACCGCATTACCGCAGGGATCACGCGCGCGTTCGTAGGCGAGCGCCCGATCAAGGCCGTGCTCGATCCCTACAATCCCATCGGGTCCACTGCGCACGTTCGGTTCAACACGTCGAGAACCTTGCGCTGGGAGACCGATGCCCGCCGTTGCCATGTCAACTGGGTCGTTCTCGACAGCGACTGGGAGGCAGAATTCTGCCGCGTCGCGGAGGCGCACCCTCGCGTGCGGGCCTACGTCAAGAATCACAACCTAGGGCTTGAGGTTCCTTATCGCTATGGCTCGGAGACGCGCAAATATCTGCCGGACTTCATCGTGTTGGTGGAGGATGGCCACGGCGAGGACGATCTTCTGCATCTCGTCGTCGAGATCAAGGGCTACCGGCGCGAGGACGCGAAAGAAAAGAAATCCGCTATGGACACCTACTGGGTGCCTGGCGTGAATCACCTCGGCGCGCACGGCCGTTGGGCTTTTAGCGAGTTCACCGAGGTGTATCAGATTGAGACCGACTTCGAAGCCAAGGTCAAAAGCGAATTCAACAAAATGATCGAGTCCGTTACGGCCCGACCGGTGGCTCAGGAAAATTGACAATGGCCAAGAAATCCGCCGCCAAAACCGTCGAAACGCTGAAGCACGACGAGGCAACGCGCAAGAATATTCCCACGGCCGAATTTCAGTCCGTATTGCAAAAGGTCGAGAAAGACCCTGTCCGCGTCGCCTACGAGCGGCGCAACCATGACCTTGATCCGCAGCTCGTCTGGCGTGGCAAGGACGAGCAGGATTGGAGTGACCTTGTCGTTCACGCCCCGCCGCTCTACATCCAGGAGAAAGTCCATCCGAAGGTGCTGATCGACGACCTGCTGCGCGATTCGCGCGAGCGCGCGCACGAAGCCGGACAGCTCACGCCGGACCTCTTCGCCGATTTCAACGGCATGCCCAAGGGCGTGGACAAGACCGAGTTCTACCAGCACGACCAGAACTGGTCGAACCGCATGATACTCGGCGATTCGCTACAGGTGATGGCGAGCCTCGCCGAGCGCGAGGGTCTGCGCGGCAAGGTGCAATGTATCTACCTCGACCCACCCTACGGCATCAAGTTCAACAGCAACTTCCAGTGGAGCACCACCAGCCGCGACGTGAAAGACGGCAACGTCGGCCACATCACGCGCGAGCCGGAGCAGGTCAAAGCCTTCCGCGATACTTGGCGCGACGGCATCCACAGTTATCTCACCTACCTGCGCGACCGGCTGACCGTCGCCCGCGATCTGCTCACCGATACGGGCTCCATCTTCGTGCAGATCGGCGATGAAAATGTGCACCGCGTTCGAGCTGTGATGGAGGAAGTTTTTGGGGAGAAGAATGTTGTTTCGCAAATCGCATTCAAAACAACAACCGGTCGCGCTAGTGAATTGCTCGCAGCATCTTCGAACTACCTGATATGGGCGACGCGGGATGCGTCCAGGTGCAAGTATCGACCTCCCTTCCAGGACAAGTCTGCGGGCGCATCAACAGATCAAGTCTATTCCTTGGTTCGTGATTCGACCGGCGCGAGTTGGCGTATGACCAAGGGGCAGAGGGCAGATGCGTCTACACTGCCCGATGGGGCTCGCGTGTTCCGTCCAGATAACCTCACAAGCTCCCGACCTGCGGGGGAAGCCGATGTTCGGAAATTCACATTTCGCGGACAAGTTTACACGCCGGGCAAGGGAACATTTAAGACCGAAGAAGTTGGACTTACCCGGTTGGGGAAAGCTGATCGTCTTTGGCCCACGTCGCAAGGCACTGTGCAGTACGTGCGTTTTTTAGATGACTTTCCGGTTATCCCTTTTTCAAATGTCTGGACCGATACGGGCACCGGCTCATTCACAGAAGACAAGGTGTATGTGGTTCAGACGAACACAAAGGTCATCGAGCGTTGCCTTCTAATGACCACTGATCCCGGCGACCTTGTGCTTGACCCGACCTGCGGTTCGGGCACCAGCGCCACCGTCGCCGAGCAATGGGGCCGGCGTTGGATCACCATTGACACCTCGCGCGTGGCGCTCGCACTGGCCCGCGCCCGCATCATGGGCGCCCGCTATCCGTTTTACCTGCTGGCCGATTCTCGCGAAGGCCAGATAAAGGAGGGGGAGGTCACAGGCGCCGTACCGTCGTCGCAGCCGGTGCGCGGCAACATCCGCCACGGGTTCGTGTACGAGCGTGTGCCGCACATCACGCTTAAGTCCATCGCCAACAACGCGGAGATCGACGTAATCTGGGAGCAGTGGCAGACGACGCTGGAGCCGCTGCGCGAGAAACTTGACGCTGTGCTCAAGAAGACTTGGCAGGAATGGGAAATCCCGCGCGAAGCCGACGCCAAGTGGCCGGACGCGGCAAAGAAGTTGCACGCGGACTGGTGGCGGGCACGCATCGCCCGGCACAAGGAGATCGACGCTTCCATCGCGACCAAGGCGGAGTTCGAATATCTATACGACAAACCCTACGACGACAAGAAAAAGGTACGTGTCGCCGGGCCGTTCACGGTCGAGAGCCTCTCGCCGCACCGTGTCTTGGGCGTCGACGAGAACGACGAATTGATCGACACGGCCGCGGATCCCGGCTTAGGTTACGGCGAGAAGCAGACCTTTCCGCAGATGATCTTGGAAAACCTCAAGGCCGCGGGTGTCCAGCAGGCGCACAAGGAAGACAAGATCGCTTTCACCGCGCTGAAGCCTTGGCCCGGCAAACTGGTCTGCGCCGAAGGCCGTTACATCGAGGGCAACGTGGAAAAGGGCACCGAGAAGCGCGCCGCCATCTTCATCGGCCCGGAATTCGGCACCGTTACCCGACCCGATCTCGTGGAGGCCGCGCGCGAGGCAGGCGACGCCGATTTCGACGTGCTGATCGCCTGCGCCTTCAACTACGAGGCGCATGCGACTGAGTTCAGCAAACTCGGCCGAATCCCCGTGCTCAAGGCCCGCATGAACGCCGATCTGCACATGGCCGACGACCTCAAAAACACCGGCAAAGGCAACCTCTTCGTCATCTTCGGCGAGCCCGACATCACTATCCTCGCGGAGAAAGACGGCAAGCTGCGGGTGAAGGTCAACGGCGTGGACGTGTTCCACCCCAACACCGGCGAAGTCCGCAGCGACGGACCCGACGGTATCGCCTGCTGGTTCATCGACACCGACTACAACGAAGAAAGCTTCTTCGTCCGCCACGCCTACTTTCTCGGCGCGAACGATCCCTACAGCGCGCTCAAGACCACCCTCAAAGCCGAGATTAACGAAGAAGCCTGGGCCACGCTGAACAGCGACACCTCCCGGGCCTTCGACAAACCGAAATCAGGGCGTATCGCCGTGAAAGTTATCAATCACCTGGGGGATGAGGTGATGAAAGTATTTAAGGTGGCGGTGTGAAGTACGAAAAGACGATAATTTGCTTGGCGAATTCCAGAAAGCCCCCTTCGGGGCGTTGTGTTGCCGGAAAGGAGATCGATGGCGACGGCTACGGTCAATGGATACGGCCCGTCAGCGATCGTTCGGGGCAGGAAATTTCTGAAGAGGAGCGGCGCTTCGAAAGCGGTAAGAAGGCACAGGTATTAGATGTGATGACGGTGCCAATGATCGAACCGCGGCCGACTCGGCACCAAACCGAGAATCATCTGATAGACGAGGAGCATTGGACCAAGCTCTCTGTGGCGAACTGGGACGCCGTTCAAAAAGCTGTCGATACTGTCAAAGGCCCTCTCTGGATCAACGGTCACTCTACCTACCACGGTGAGAATGACAAAGTTCCTGAAAATCTGGTGCGAGATCTGAAGTCGTCGCTGATGCTTATCCGCGTGCCGGGATTGCGTATCAAGGTGAGTGTCGAGAGTGGCTTCGAGGGACGGCCCGGCCGCCGGAGGGTGCGCGCTGTCTTCCGGCATTCAGGTCATGACTATTCGATTGTCGTTACCGATCCTGAAATTGAGGATCAGTACTACGCTAAGGAGAACGGCCAGTATGAGCTTAGAGACGCAATCGTGTGCCTCAGTCTAACGGAATTGATTTATGGTCATGCGTTCAAGCTTGTAGCGGCCGTCTTCACCGAGGATCGGTGCAAAGGTGCTTCATGAGCAAATCTGTCTACACCATCGGGCATTCAACGCAAACTGTTGAACATTTCATCGAGCTGTTACAGATGCATGGGATCACCGCCGTCGCCGATGTGCGGTCGAGCCCCTATAGTCGGATAAACCCCCAGTTCAATCGGGAGCCACTACGTGAGCGTCTTCGCCAATCCGGAATCGCCTACGCTTTCCTCGGCAAGCAGCTTGGCGCGCGGTCGGATGATCGACGTTGCTATCGCGATGGAAAGGTGCAGTACGATCTTCTGGCTCAGACGTCTTTGTTTAAGGACGGGATTGCTCGCGTACTTGAGGGTTCAGATACGTACCGTGTCGGTCTAATGTGTGCTGAGAAGGATCCCCTCGAATGTCATCGAGCGATTCTTGTGTCGCGAGTGCTTCATGAGAGAGCGGTCGATATTAAGCATGTTCTCGCCGATGGGCGCGTAGAGACACAAGAAGACTTGGTGGAGCGTATGCTGAGTCGTTTGCATTCGCACAGCGAAGACATGGTGAGCTCAAAGGATGAGTTGATACAGGAGGCATATCGAGCCCAGAGTGAAGCAATTGCCTATGAGGACGAGGCCATGCGTAAGACTGACCAAACTGTTGGTGTGGAGGGCCAGTCCTGAGGGGGATGTATCAGTGAAGCTTTTCACCATTGGGTTTACAAAGTCCTCGGCGGAACGTTTTTTCGGGCGATTGAAGAAGGCAGGGGCAAGGAAGATCGTGGACGTTCGCCTGAACAACATATCGCAGTTGTCGGGCTTCGCGAAGCGCGACGATCTACGATATTTCGCAAGCGAGATTTGCCACATCCCGTACCAGCATGAGCTCGAGCTGGCGCCAACCCAGCAAATGCTGGATGAGTATAAGAAGCGTCGAGGCTCGTGGGATATGTACGAAAAGCAGTTTCTCGCCTTGATGGCTCAGCGAAAGATCGAGAATTTAGACCAGGCAGCTTTAGACGGCGCATGTCTGCTTTGCAGTGAGGACAAACCGCACCACTGCCACCGAAGACTGGTTGCCGAGTATTTCCGAGGCAAGTGGGGTGGTGTTGACATCGTTCATCTCTGACTCCGTTGTCAGGCACTGACGGACTTCCGAATCGCCGACACCTTCACCGAAACCCAAAGGGCGGTGGTTGAACTATGACTTATGTAGACAAGCCGAAGCTACGACTGGAGTCCCTCCATGAACGACACGTCGGCCTCACACCCTCGTTGAGCGAGACGTTTTGCGAAGCCGCTTCGGTATGCCTTAATCGACACCACGACTCGCCCGTTGAGTTTGGGGTTTCGCGCAATGGTAGTGGGAGCACCAAGTTGATCGAGTTTCAAAAGCCGAGCACTCGTGTTCTGAACGCTTGGGCCAACGATATCGATACGACCGAGAACGGTGCGTACTGTGTGTGCTTGGCTGCAGTGGAGGTCGAGGAACAACTGGTTGCTGTCAAGCGTGCTGAGACACTCTCCGGGGCGGATTGGTACGTTGCTCCGGTTGGTACTGCACCTGATGATCTCGAGCGTTGCCTGCGGCTTGAGGTTTCTGGACTTGATACCGGTGCTCGCTCGGCTGTAGAGGCACGCTTGCGGCAGAAGGTTGACCAAGCGAGGAGAGCCGCAAGCAACCTACCCGCCATTGCATCTGTCGTCGGATTCAAGGAAAGAGCGATCGCGATTCGGAAAGTCAGCAGCGGCGAATGACTTGGGCCGAACTCCACGCTGAAAGCGAGCATCTAGCAATCGAAGCCCAGTTGGCCTTGCGGGCTCGAAACGCTGGGCGCGCAGTCGAACTGTACAGGCGTGCGGCGGAAGTCGAGCGTCGAGCGCTTGATCAGGTTGACGTCTCAAAGGCAAGAACCAGGGGTATCACGGCCGTCAGCGCCGTTGCCCTTTGGTTCAAAGCACGTGAGTACGCTCTCGCGGAGCAGCTTGCGTACTCGATGCTAGCTGACCCGCACATTCCCGAATTTGCACGCGAAGAACTGAGGAATCTTGTCCAGGCAATCTGGACACAGAGTTCCATGCAGAAAGCGGATGTCGAGTTCATTTCGGGCCAAGTCATGGTCTCGGTGAAGGGCGGCGAGGTCATTACCGGTGGGGCGCCTCTTGACCTGATTCTCGATAAGGTCCAGACGATTCAGTCAATGTTCTACAGGACGATCGAGTTTTTAAACGGCATTTCTCATCGCAGAGTCGGCAGGCCGGCGAAAGCGCTACAAGACGCCTGCCGGCCTTGGCTGTTCCAGTCGGCCCCCGGTAGCTATCAGTTCTCGGTTGCAATCCAAAAGCCTACGCAACCCGATTTCTTCAAGCAGGACATCGAACCGGAACGAATCGCACAACATTTCCTGGAAATCGTTAGCGCTTCTTCAGGTAATGACGCTGCGGATCTTGAGAAGTTGGTGCCAGACGAGAACTACCGCAGCACATTTCTGAGGCTCGTGCGCAATCTTGCACCGACCGGAAAAACCTTTGAGCGCATTGAGTTCCGAGCGTCCGGCGAAACGCGACCGGTCGCCCTTGGAGTCGAATCTCGGGTCAGTATCAATCAGCAGTTGAGCAATAAGCCTTCCACTCCGATAACAGCAGGTCAGGTGCATGAGGAATTGCGCGGAATCCTACGGGCCGTGCATTTAGACAAGGATTGGCTAGAGGTCGTCGTTGAAGGCGTGTCCGTGCACGTCGTAGGGCTTCAGGACGCGGTTGATGACGTGATCGGTCCCATGGTGAATCGCTCGGTGGTGGTTCGCGTCGTACGTACTTCGCAGACGAAGCTTACGTTTTTGGACATTGAGCTTGGCGACTGATATCGGATGCGTAATTAGAATTTCGCTACGCAGTTCTAAGCTAGCGAGTTCACAGGTCGCATTTTGATGTACTTCCGCATCGCCGACACCTTCGCCGACAGCCTCGCTAGGCTCAACCGCGAGGAGCAGAAAGCGGTTAAGACAACGGCTTTCGACTTGCAGCTCAACTCAGCGAATCCGGGAATGAGTTTTCACAAGGTCGAAAGAGGGAAGGACAAGAATTTCTGGTCGGTACGAGTCAGCAGCGACATTCGGATCATTGTCCACAAGACACCAGGAAGCTTGCTGCTGTGCTACGTGGGTCACCACGACAAGGCCTATGCGTGGGCCGAGCGCCGAAAGCTGGAAACGCACCCGAAGACGGGCGCTGCGCAATGGGTGGAGATTCGTGAGCGGGTTGAGGAAGTTTCCGTCCCGAAGGTCGTTGGGCTTGAGGATAGGGCACTCAGCAGCAAGCCTCTTCTATTTTCGCATCGCTCCGACGAAGAGTTGCTGGGTTACGGGGTGCCCGTGGAGTGGCTCGGGGACGTGCGTAAGGCCGATGAAGACAGCCTTCTAGATCTGGTCGGGCACCTGCCGGGCGAGGCGGCCGAGGCGCTCCTGGAACTGGCGACCGGCGGCAAACCCCGCGCGCCCCAGCCCGTCGTCGCCGCGAGCAATCCCTTCGATCATCCTGATGCGCAGCGTCGCTTCCGCATGATGGCGAACGTCGAAGAGCTGGAACGCGCTCTCGATTTTCCGTGGGACAAGTGGACGGTGTTCCTGCATCCCGAGCAGCGGCAATGGGTCGAGCGCGACTACACCGGCCCGGCGCGGGTCTCTGGTTCTGCGGGCACGGGGAAGACGATTGTCGCTCTGCATCGAGCCGTGTTTCTCGCACGCAGCCATCCAGACGCCAGAGTTTTGCTCACCACCTTCTCGGAAGCTCTGGCCAACGCGCTTCGAACTCAAATCAGGCGCTTGGTGAGCAATGAGCCGCGCCTAGCCGAACGCATCGACGTTCACGCCATAGAGGCCATCGGCACGCGTCTGTACAGGTCCCACTTCGGCGCGGCGAATCTGGCGACACGCGAAGTTATTCGCGATCTACTAAGAGAGGCATCCCAAGAAGTCGCCGGCCACAAATTCAGTCAGCATTTTCTGTACACGGAATGGGAGCAGGTTGTCGACGCGTGGCAGCTGGACAGCTGGGAGGCGTACCGCGATGTCGTGCGCCTAGGTAGGAAAACACGTTTCCCGGAACAGCAACGCGCCGTCCTCTGGTCGATTTTTGATCGCGTGCGAGCGGGTCTGGCAACCCGGAACTTGATCACGCATTCGGGTTTGTTCAGTCGATTGGCCCCGGTCATCGCGGCTAGCAGGAATCCGCCTTTCGACTTCGCGGTGGTGGACGAGTCGCAGGACTTCAGCATTTCGCACTTGCGCTTTCTCGCCGCCCTCGGCGCGCATCGTCCAGATGCACTCTTTTTTGCTGGCGACCTCGGCCAGCGAATTTTTCAGCAGCCCTTCTCGTGGAAAGCACTGGGCGTAGATATTCGCGGGCGATCGCGCACGCTTCGTATCAACTATCGAACCTCGCACCAGATAAGAATGCAGGTCGATCGTTTGTTGGGACCGGAGGTCTCCGATTTCGACGGCAATACCGAACCACGGGTGGACACGGTCTCCGTCTTTAATGGCCCGGCGCCCGTGATCCAGGTTCTTGAGAGCAAGGAGAAAGAAATCAAGACTGTCAGCGCCTGGTTGTTCGAGCATTTGAAGGCGGGTGTCGCACCGCACGAGTTTGGAGTCTTTGTTCGCTCATCCGCGGAAGTCGACCGCGCGCGTGCTGCGGTCGAGGAAGCGAAAATTCCCTACAAGATACTGGACGAACACGTTGAGACAACCAGCGGCAACGTCTCGATCAGCACTATGCACCTGGCCAAAGGTCTGGAGTTCCGTGCGGTAGTGGTGATGGCCTGTGATGATGAGGTCATTCCTTTGCAAGAACGCATCGAAACTGTGGCCGACGACACCGATCTGGAAGAAATCTACAATACGGAGCGTCATCTGCTTTATGTTGCGTGCACCCGTGCACGGGATCATCTGCTGGTAACAAGCGTCACTCCAGCGTCGGAGTTTCTTGATGATCTGAGAGTGTTAAGAACCCTTCAATAGCACAATGAACACATGCCCACCCCCGACCCCTCCTCCGAAACCACCGTCCGCCATCCCCGCGAAGGCCTGATCACGCTCGCGCACGTGATTTACGCGCTGCACGCGTTCAGCGCGCTCACCGGCCTGGCGAGTTCGGTGCTGGTGGTCACGGCTTTCGTGACGGGCTGGCCGTCGATCATCGCGGTGGTTCTGAATTACGCGAAGCGCTCGGAGGTGCGCGGGACGTGGCTCGATTCGCATTTCGGGTGGCAGATCCGCACGTTCTGGTTCGCGCTGTTGTGGCTGGTCGTGGGCGGGATGGTGTTCGTCACGTTCATCGGCTTCCCGGTCGCGGTGGTGATCTGGATTCTGACGGGCCTGTGGGTGCTGTACCGCATCGCGCGCGGCTGGATGACGCTTTCGGCGGAGAAGCCGATGCCGCAGGAGAACGTCGTCTAGAAGCGCGCCGCGTTCGGGCGGCGCAGGGTTAGCTTCGGCCGGTTCTGGAAGCGGCAGCGAACGCCGCTTTCGCGCGGCGCACGAGGCTCGGATGCAGGACGCCGAGCCTGGGCGTCTGGCCGTGCGGGGCGCCGGGTGGGACCCGAAACCATTGCTCGTTGTACGGCAACTGCTTTACGCTGCGCAGATCGAACTTGGTGGGTACGCTCAGTCCGGAAAGCGTGTACGCCTCGCCGTCGGCGGGGCGGATCAGGAATTCACCCGGATACAGCCTGTCCATGTTCTGCGAGGTGCCGTAGGCAACCGCGACATGCGGATCATCGTCGATTTCGCCGACCGTGAGCACCAGCGCCGGGCGGGGCTTGGGCGCCGGCCCGGGCAGTCCCTTTTCCGGGAAACGGCAATAAACGATGTCGCCCGGTTCCGGCGCGACAAAAAACCCCAAAGCCGCCGCCTCAGAACAGGCGCTTCGAGGGCTTGAAGCGTCCCTGCGGAACGAGCTTGTCGATCGCCGCGAGCTGTTCCGGGGTGAGCGGGCCGTCGTCGGGCTCGTAGCGCGGCAGCGTCTGCCGCGCCAGATTGGCGAGCGCGACGTGGACGACCTGCGTCTCGGACAGCCCCAGGGTCCGGGCGATCCGGGCAGTGGTCTTGCGCGTCACGCCGTAGGCGGTGTCCTGGTCGCGGTAGCGCAGCAGGATGCCGGCAGGCTTGCGTTGGGTGGCGGGTCGCTTTGCGGTCATGGTTCGAAGCCAAGGTCCGATACTTGATATCAATAGTATATCAAACTTCGCGGTCTAGGCCCGTGAAGCAGCGCCGCTTTCGGCCGGCGCCTTTGCCCGAAGCAGTCCCAGGTTGTGGAATCGCAGGGTGAGCTCGCGGCAGGCCCAGGCGTCCGTCGCGGCGTAGGTGATCTGTGCGGCGGAGAGTTGCGGCGCGGCCCAGTTGGAGGTCTTGGTGCCTTTGGGGATCCGGAATCCGAGGAGTATCCCGGCGAGGTTGCGCACGCCGGTTTGCTCAAAACCACTGCGGCGCGCGACTTGCCCCAAGTCGAGCATGTTCTTTTCCTCAAACGGGAAAACTTTCTTCAGCGCGCGCAGGTCGTCCGCGAGCGACACGCCGGCCTTGATGGTGCGCGCTTCGGAGAGGAGCGCGGCGAGAACGGGGAAGACCTCGGTGCGGCGCAGCTGGAAGAGGTACACCGCGCGCGCGGTCGCGACCTGGACGAGCGCGGGCAGATGGCTCTCGCCTTTTTTGAACGCGGGCCGCGTTTCGGTATCGAGCCCGACGATGTTTTCCTGCCGGAGGTCGGCTAGAGCTTTTTCCAGGTCCTCGGGCGTCGCCACCAGACGGACCCTGCCCTTGTAGCGGCGGATGGGCAGCTTCGCCATGTCCTCGCGCGAAATCGAGCGGGCGATTTCGCTTTGCAGTTGAACGGGGGCCGCGGGGTTCATGGAGGCGTGCAGGGTAGCGCATTTCTTAGGTATGGTAGGGAGGGCTGCTATTTTAGATTTTGTTCAAAAACTAAAATAGCGCGAACCGCTATTTCAGTTTCCCAGGGCAGCCCCGTGTTCTGGGGAGAGGTCCCGACCCGAAGAAAGAAAATCGCGCGCTGATTGCGGCCGGCCGAAGCGCTCAGGGATATTCCGGAGACCGCGGTCTAAGGGGAGTAGGAAAACGGCCTTGCGGGAATACTAGGCAACTGCCCGCGCGCCGCCGTTTTGCGCGAGCGAGGTGAGCTTCGGAAAATCGGAGGTCTTGAAGAGGGTCCTCACGTGCTTGTACTTCTCTTCGAGCGTCTTCTTCCCGCCCTGCTCCCGGTCGACGACGGCGAGGATGCCGACGATCTCGTAGCCGGCTTCCTCGAATTCCTTGCACGCCATGAGGGTCGACGAGCCGGTGGTGATCACGTCGTCGATCGCGACGATTTTCGTCCCGCGCGGAAGCTCGTTCTCGATTTTCCTCCGCGTCCCGTGCTTCTTCGGCTCTTTGCGGGCGATGGAGCCCTTCAGCAATTTTCCGCCGGCCTGGTGCGACAGCACGATGACGGCCGCCGTGATGAAGTCGGCTCCCATCGTCAGACCGCCGATCGCCGTGGGCTTCACGGGAAGCTTCTCGATTTCCTTCAGGAACTCCCGCGCGATGAGCGTGAGCCCCTCGCCGTCGAGCGCGACGGTCTTGCAGTCGAAGTAGTAGCGGGACTTGACCCCGGTGCTCAGGACGAAATCGCCCTCGATGATGCAGAGCTTATCGATAAGGGCGCGAAGTCGGTCGCGGTCAGCCGGCATTTGCCGCTCCTTGGGGCTCGCGCATTATAAGACCAATTCTCCGCAGGCAGGCAGGCGCGCAATGGCTCGTGGCGAATGGCCACGAGGCGCGCTAGAATCCGCTGAGTGAAGGTCCCGGGATCGGACGGAATCCTTCGAGGACAAACCCATGAAGTTCACTCGCATCACGGTCAATCCCAGGCAGATGGACGGCATGCCGTGCATCCGCGGGTTGCGCATTCCAGTCGCGACGGTCGTCGGGATGGTGGCGGAAGGCATGGCCCAGGCACAGATTCTCAAAGCCTATCCGGACCTTGAAGCTGCCGATATCAACGAAGCCCTGCAATACGCCGCCGAGGCGGTCAGGGAGCGCGAGCTGCCGCTGACCGCGCGGTGAAATTCCTGGTAGACAACGCGCTGTCGTCGCGCGTTCGCGTACGCCCGCTGCCGATTGGTGGTTCCTAGATTTTTCCGTCCCGGCGTCGCAGCACCGGGACGCAGCGAATCTTCACCGCAGGTCCCGAAGACAAGGAGACCTCATGCCCCGCCCCATCCTCGCCGAATCGCAGATCCACCCAGCGGTGCGCGAGAAGATCGCGAGCTACCGCAGCGACGTCCTGAAGGAAGTCCAGGCGGCCGTGGCGGCGAACGACATCGTCGTCGTCGGTATGCGGATGAATCCGTTTCCGAAGAAGGCGAGGAAGGCGCTAGCCGCCGCCGGGCTCGCGTACAAGTATCTCGAGTACGGCAGCTATCTCGGCGAATACCGCCGCCGCCTCGTCCTCAAGATGTGGACCGGCTGGCCGACCTTTCCCATGGTGTTCGTGAAGGGCGTGCTGGTCGGCGGCGCGGACGATGTCGCGAAGCTGATCGCGAGCGGAGAGCTTGGGAAGAAGCGGTAGTGAGAGCCGGACCACCCCGCCCGCTTCGCGGGCGCCCCTCCTCAAGAGAGGAGGGGAAAATCACCCCGGCGCTTCGCGCCACCCCTCCTCAAGGGAGGAGGGGAAAACTACAGGAACTAGCGCCCGTATGCCCGCGACGCCCGAGATGCCCGCCACGCCCGAGCTGATCGCCGCCTACGAGAAGGCGCTCTACGTCGTTTTCGGCAAGCCCGAGCTCGTGATCCGCATCGGCGAGCGGAATCCCGACTTGGACGAGCTGCTCGAAGCCGAGGGCGCGGCGACCGCGGCGTTCATTACCGCCGCCAACCCGCGCGGCGAGGTGATGAGCGCGTGGAAGAACGAGATCGCCAACGCCGCCCTGGTCGAGACGCAAACGCAGGCGGGATACCGCTGCTTCGAGGGCGAGGGGCGCGACCCGCAAGGGCGCTGGAGACCTGAGCGCAGCGCCCTGGTGGTGGGAATCCCGCGCGCGGACGCGGAAGGCGTAGGGCGGGCGTTCGGGCAGAACGCGATCGTTTTCGTGGAGAAAGGCCGTGCGCCCGAGCTGGTGCTTCTGGGAGACTAGTGCGTGCGCCTCGTCCTCGACACCAACGTCTGGCTCGACTGGCTGGTCTTCGACGATCCCTCGATCGCGACGGTCAAGGCCGCGGTCGCAACGAAGCGCGCGGAGGTCTTCATCGACGCGGCCTGCGAGGCGGAGCTCGAGCGGGCGCTGGCGTACGACCTGGGCAAGAAGCGCGCGCTCGATGCCGCGGGCCGGGGCGCGTGCCTCGCCGAGTGCCGGTGCGTGGCGCACCGCATCCGCTCGGCCGTGCCGGAGCGTGAGCGCGCGCGCCTGCCCGCCTGCCGCGACCCGGACGACCAGAAGTTCCTCGAGGCCGCGCTCGCCGCGCGCGCGGGCTTCCTCGTCACCAAGGACAAAGCTCTATTGGATCTCGCCCGGCGTCCGATGCCTTTCCGCATCCTGACGCCGGAAGGGTTCGCGGCGGTACAGGGGTCGTCCCGGGGCCGTTGACCCGGGCAGGCGGCAGCGCCGCCATGATCCGTTCGGAGTGGCCGGCTCCTTCATACAATCGAAACATCCTTGCAGCATCCTTTTTCGGGCACGAGGCTGGCTCGTGCATGTCCACGGCAGGGAGGCCGAGATGGGACAGAACGGCATGGAAGAATTCATCGCGGAGTTTCGCGTGATGCTGCCCGCGCAGAGCAAGACCGCGCAGGCGATCGACCGGCAGGATCCGTTCGAGCAGATCGCGTTCAAGGCGATCGACGAGGGCTACACCGAGTTCGTCGATCAGTTCGGTAAGTTCATGGAGGTTTGTCTGCGTCGCGGCACGTGAGAGCGCCAGCGCCGACAGAGAGCCTGTTACGCGGTCGCGCCGCTCCGCCGGCGGGTTCCATGGACGCGGAATGCGGCGACCTGTTTGCCGGGAAACCCGCCCCCCGGCGCCCTCCGGCGATCAAGCGCAGGCGCGCGCCCGAGCTGACCGCGGCGCGCGTGCTCTGCCATCAGCTCAGACGCAAACGGGCGCTCCCGGAGAAGCAGCGGATCGCGCACCTGATCTGCCTGAATCTCCTGGCGGTGCTGAATCGCCCTTCGCAGCAACTGTAGATCCCAGCGCCCGTTCGCTCGCCTGCACGTTCCACGCGCCCCGACACCCGGGATGGGCGCCCCTGGGCGGCGAACCGCGCTCCGGATGATAATTGTGCCCGCCGAACGCAAAGAGTCGAACCGACGAAAGGAAGAAACGATGGCCAAAGCCTATTGGATTGTCTGCTACCACTCGATCAAGAACCCCGATGCGCTCGCCGCTTACGCGAAGATCGCCGCGCCCGCTCTGCAGGCGGCGGGCGGGCGCTACCTCGTGCGCGGCAACCCCGCGAAGGTGTACGAGGCGGGGATCAACCAGCGCACCGTGGTGATCGAGTTCGACAGCGTGCAAAAAGCCATAGCGGCGCACGACGGCGCGGGATATCAGGAGTCGCTGAAGGTGCTCGGCGATGCGGTCAAGCGCGACATGCGGATCGTGGAGGGGGTTTGAGCAACCACCCCGCCGCCTTCGGCGGCACCCCTCCTCGAACGAGGAGGGGAAGGCGCTAGACGCGCAGCGATTCGTGCGACAGGTACTTCTGCCGGTAAGTCTCGAAGGGTACTTTGTCCGCCGCCTCGATCTCCTTTTGTTTCCTGATCGATTCTGCCGCCAGGCGCGCGAAGCGCGCTTCGACTTCGGCGGGCAGCGGCTCACTCTTCAGCGCCTTTGCATGCTCCAGCGACCGCGCGAGCCCGAAGCGGGAGTAGGAATTTTCATATCGCTCGCGCATCTCGGCGAGGACGCGTGCCGAGGGCAGGGGCGCGGGATCGTCCACGGCCCTGACGGCGGCGGCGAGCGCTTCGCGGTACGCGGCCCCTGCGTGCGCTCTATCGAGCGCCTGCGCGACCGGCTCGCATCCGGCGAGCACCTGAGCGCCCCAATCGCGCAGCTCCACCATGTCGCCCTGGCGGTCGAGGCGCAGCCCCGGCTCGCGTCCGCGCGAGGCGGCGCGCAGTTTGTTTTGCCCGACGGCTTGAAGCTCCTCCCGCGTGTCGGGCGGGCTGTCGGTCAGGAGGCAATGCAGGAGGAAGATGTCGAGAAAACGCACCGTGCCCGCGTTGATGCCGATGGGCGAGAACGGATCGAGGTCCATGGCGCGCACTTCGACGTACTCGACACCGCGCTCGCGCAGCGCGTGCAGCGGCCGCTCGCCGGGGCGGATGACGCGCTTCGGCCGGATGGTGCTGTAGAACTCGTTTTCGATCTGCAGCAGGCTGGTGGCGAGCTGCTTGTATTCGTTTCCTTCGCGGATGCCGATCGCAGCGTAGGGCGGATAGGGCCGGGTGAGCACGTCGTCCAGACAGGCGGTGTAGCTCTCGAGGCTGTTGTAGCTGACAGCGAGCGAGTCCTGCGCCTCGCTCAGGTATCCCAGGCGCCCCATGCGGAGCGAGGTGGCGTGCGGCAGGTAGAGCGTGCCGGGCGCGAGCTCCTCCAGCGCGTGCCTGCGGCCCTCAACGAAGCTCGCGCACACCGCGGGCGAAGCACCGAACAGATAGAGCAGCAGCCACGCGTGCCGCCGGAAATTGCGGATGAGCGCGAAGTAAGCCTCGCTGGCGTCGCGATAGCCCGGCAGCGGCCAGGCGGCATCGGGCAGGGAGAAGTTGTAGTGCAGCCCGGCGATCATCTGCATGCGCCGGCCGTAGCGGTGCGAGAGCCCGATGCGGTAGACGGTCTTCGCGCGGCCGACGTTCGATTCTCCGTAGCGCGCGATCGGGATCGCGTTCTCGTCGGGCAGGCTGCAGGGCATGCTCGCGCCCCACAGCACCTCGTCGCCGATGCGGCGGATGACGAACTGGTGGATGTGCTTCATCTCCTCGAGGCACGCCGCGACCTCCGCGTGCACGCCGGTGATCAGCTCGATCAGCGCTTCGCTGAAGTCGGTGGTGATGTGCGGGTGCTTGAGCGCCGAGCCGAGCGCGCGCGGATGCGGCGTCATGGCGAGCGCGCCGTCGGGCCGCACGCGCAGGCTCTCCTTCTCGATCCCGCGCTTCAGCCCCTTCAAGAGGGCGGGCGAAAGCGCGCCGAGGCGCGCATCGAAGGAAGCGGGGCTCGTCACGGGCGCTGCCTCGCGGACTGAGCGAGCTTGCGCCGGCTGAGGATACCGGCGAGGACGACCGCGAAGAGCGCGGTGACGAATATCCCGTCGAAGGTCCCCGCGCCGCCGATCGACACCACCGGCGCTCCGAGGCCCCGGAAGTTGCCGAGGTTCATCAGGTCCGCGCCGATCAGGGTGCCGAGGCTTCCGCAGACGTAGGCGAGAGGCGCGGCGAAGCGGCGCGAGAGAAGGAGCGCGACGATCGCCGCGATCACGGGCGGGTAGAAAACCGGGATGGCGATGCCCAGGCCCGGGACCGGCTCGGCGAGCACGTAGCAGGCGAGGGAGACGACCGCGACGCCCCAGGCGGCGTTGCGGTAGAGACGGTTCTTCACGATCAGGACCAGGGACAGGAGGATCGGGATGATCGCTCCGCCGACGTTGACGGCGAGAATGGTCCCCGGCCAGGTTTCCACGTTCGGGACCACGTAGGGAACGCCGTAGAACGGGATTTCCTCGAGGCGCGTCATCTGCTCAGGGGCGAAGCGCATGATCGGCAGGTTGACGTAGCTCCCGGCGAGCGAGAGAAAAAGCCAGGTGAAGAAATATCCCGGCGCGATGCCGAGCTGGGAATAGGCGAATTGCAGCACCCTCAAGAGGGCGAGGAAAGTCAGGGCGACGAGCCCGCCCAGGAGGACGAGCAGGAACGGAAGCGTGAGCGGATAGTAGTGAATCCCGAGCGAATGCATGGGCGGCTCCGGTGAATCGGGGACGGCGGGGGTGAAGCGGTCAGGGACGGGTCCGGGCGGGATTATCGCCCGGACGCGGCGCGCCCGCTACAATGCCGCGAACGGGGGCATTCATGAAAAATTTTGCTCGCATCCTCGCGATGGCTTTGCTTCCCGGCCTTGCGATCGCGGCGGAGAATCCCGACTGGGCCTATCCGGCCACGCCCAAGCCCGCGCCCCTCGACAGCGTCGTGCAGAAGCAGATGCCCGGGAGCGCGAAGAAGTACACGCAGGCCCAGATCGACGACGGCTTCAATCCGCCGGACTGGTTTCCCGACGAGCATCCGCCGATGCCGGAGATCGTCGCCAGCGGGAAAAAGCCGGCGCGCGCGTGCGCGCTCTGCCATCTTCCGACCGGAGACGGCCACCCCGAATCCTCCAGCCTCGCGGGTCTCCCGGTCGCGTATCTCGTGCGCCAGATGGCCGAGTTCAAGAACGGAGGCAGAAAAGGCGTCAGAGCGAATGCGATGATCGAGATCGCCAAGGCGATTTCGGACGCCGACGTGCGCGCCGCGAGCGAGTATTTCGCGGCCTTGAAGCCGGGCGTCTGGACCAAGGTGATCGAGACCGACAGCGTGCCGAAAAGCACGGTCGGCTCGGGAGCCATGCGCTTTGCCGTGCCCGGCGGCGGCACCGAGCCGATCGGCAAGCGCATCATCGTGCTGCCGCAGGACCCGGCGAGAGCCCAGAGCCGCGACCCTCATTCGGGCTTCATCGACTACGTGCCGGCCGGCAGCCTCTTGAGAGGCAAGGCGCTGGTGACGAGCGGAGGCTCAGGGCAAACCCTTGCCTGCGCCATCTGCCACGGCGCATCGCTCAAGGGCCTGGGCGAGGTGCCGGGCATCGCCGGACGCCCGCCGATCTACGTCGTTCGCCAGTTGAACGACATGCAGGAGGGCAATCGCACCGGCTCCCTCGCGGAGCTGATGAAAGCGGTGGTCGCCAGGCTGACCGTGGAGGACATGGTGGCGATCGCCGCGTACCTGGGTTCGCTGGAACCGTAGAACGGGAAGCGCCGCGGTTTCTTGCCTATTCTTTCCTGCTGCCCCTTCGACGCGCTGCCAGCGCCGCGATGGCGCGTACGAGTTTGCGCAGAGCGCCGCACTTCGGCTTGGGCGGCGGCTCCGACGGGGGAACCGGGACCCAGGGCAGCGCGGACTCCACGCCCATCGGGACCCGGTCGGACTCTCTCCTATTTGTGGTTTGCGCTGTCATACCTGACTCTTGGCAGTTAACCTCGCAAGAAACATGCCCCGGGCGGTCGAACCCGGAACCAGGCGGGTTTACAGCTACTTCCCGCGCTGCAGCACGGAAGTTAATGACCCCGGACAGCTGGCGCGGGCGTCGGGCGATCATCGGGGTCCGGGGACCGGGCGGGCGTGCGGTCGATGGCGATGAGGCTCGCGTACTTGGTGAGGAGCTGATGCGTGAGCGCGAGCTCGCTCGCTTTCGCGCGCGTCTGCTGCCCGGGGGCTCCCGCGCGCACCGCGTCCATCTTCACGGGCGAGCGTTCGCCTGACTCCGCGCCGCGCGCCTCGCCCGCCATGAGCATCACGCACGCCCCGAGAACGAGGGCGGCGGCGACGCCGATGCAGAACGTGAAGAACAGCGTCGCGAGAAAATCGACGACGATCGGAGCCAGCCTGGACCTGCCGCTTGAAGCTTCCATTTTCAATCCCCTGGTGCAGTACCCGCTTCGGGCCATGCCCGTTATTGAAGCGCCTGAAAAGGGCTCCGCCGGGCGGGAAAAATGGAAAGCTGCCGAAGAATTGTGGCAGGAAGATGGCAATGCGCCGCGCTCGGGCCCAGTGGAGAAGGAATGCGCTATATTTAGCGCGAGTTTGTTTCCCCTCCTTTTTTAAGGAGGGGTGGCGCGAAGCGCCGGGGTGGTCTTGGCGCCTATCACCACCCCGCCGCCTGCGGCGGCACCCCTCCTCGATGAGGAGGGGACGAAACCGAGTCGAGCATGCCCCGCCGCATCGCCATCGTCGAAGACGACGCCGCAATCCGCGCCAACTACGCCGACGCGCTCAGGAAGCACGGCTACGAGGTGAGCGCGCACGCCGCGCGCGGGCAGGCGATGGGCGCGTTCAGGACGCGGCTTCCCGATCTCGCCGTGATCGACATCGGCCTGGGCGAAGAGCCCGACGGCGGCTTCACCCTGTGCCGCGAGCTGCGCGCCCTGGCTCCCAGCCTGCCGATCCTTTTTCTCACCGCGCGCGATTCGGACTTCGACGCGGTGTCGGGCCTGCGCCTGGGCGCGGACGACTATCTCACCAAGGACGTGAGCCTGCCGCACCTGCTCGCGCGCATCTCGGCGCTGTTTCGCAGGATCGATGCGCTGCGCGAGCCGAAGGCGGCCGAGGAAGTGCTCGAGCGCGGGCTGCTCAAGCTCGACGCGAAGCGCTTCACCGCGTCGTGGAAGAACAGGCCCGTCGGGCTGACGCTCACCGAGTTCTGGATGGTGCACACGCTCGCGAAATTCCCGGGCCACGTGAAAGACCGCGAGGGCCTCATGCGCGAGGCGAACCTGGTCGTGGACGAGGGCACGATCACCTCGCACGTGAAGCGCATCCGCAGGAAATTCGCCGCGCTCGATCCCGCGTTCGAGCAGATCGACACGGTGTACGGGATGGGTTACCGATGGAAGGCGTGATACTTCTCCCCTCCTCTCTTGAGGAGGGGTGCCGCCGCAGGCGGCGGGGTGGTTGGCAGCGAGCAGACCACCCCGGCTGCTTCGCAGCCACCCCTCCTCAAGAGAGGAGGGGATAAACAATCTTGAAACTCGCCTTTCCGGGCCTCAGCCTCCGCACCAAGCTCGCGCTGGTGGCGCTGGTGCTGCTCGCGCTGCCTTGGGCGGGCTACCAGTACGTGCGCGAGATGGAGCGCTTCCTGCTCGAGGGCCAGGAGCAGGCGCTGCTCGCCACGGCTCGCGCCGTCGCCACCGCCCTGCACGATCGCCCGAAGCTCATGCGCGCGCCTCCGCCGCGCGACACCGATGCGCGGCGCGAGGCCGAGGAAGAGCTGCGGCGCCTCGCCGAGGAGCGCGGCGAGCCGCCCGATGACAGCGCCGGGCCCGCGCTCATCATCGACCGCGAAGAGTCCGCCGGGCGGCGCGATACCGAGGAGATCGCCGAGATTTTGAAAGGCGTGGAACGGAGCACCTCGCGCATCTGGGTGGTGACGCGGGAGCTGCGCGTGCTCGCGCTCGCCGGCAGCCTGCGGCGCGAGGAGGGCGAGGGCGACGAGACTCTCATGCAGCGCGCGCTCGGGCTCCTGATCCCGCGCCCGAACGAGGATTTCGACGACGCCATCGCCGACGACGCGCTCGCCACCGGCCGCGAGATCGCCGGCGCCCTGCAGGGCCGGCCGGGATTCCGCCTGCGCAACACGCCCGACGGGAAAGCGGTGGTGATCTCGGCCGCGCACCCGATCTGGAACGGCGACGAGGTCGCAGGCGCGGTCGTCGTCGAGGAGAGCACCAACCCCATCCTCTCGGTGCGCAGCCAGGCGCTCGAGCGGCTGCTGGTGCTGACGCTCGCGGTGTTCGCGGTTGCCGCCGCCGTGCTCATCTGGTTTGCCACGCGCATCTCCACGCGCATCCGGCGGCTGCGCGACGAGGCCGAAACCGCGATCGACGCGCGCGGGCGCCTCGCGCACCCGCATTCACGTCTGCTTACCGCGCAGAACTCGGGCGACGAGATCGGCGATCTGTCGCGCAGCTTCTCGGCGATGCTCGGCAAGCTCTCGCAGCACCACGCCTACCTGGAGAGCCTGGCGAGCCGCCTCTCGCACGAGCTGCGCACCCCGATCGCGGTGGTGCGCTCATCGCTCGAGAACCTCAAGCCCGCGCCGGCCGACGCGCGCGTCTACATCGACCGCGCCGAAGAAGGCTTGAGGCGCCTCGGGACGATTCTCACGCGCATGAGCGAGGCGACGCGCCTGGAGCAGGGCCTGTCCTCGGTCGAGCGCGAGCGCTTCGATCTCGCCGCGGTCGTCTCGGGCTGCGTGGAGGGCTACCGCCTCGCCTATCCGGCGCGCCCCTTCGAGCTCGAGCTGCCGCAGGAGAAGGCGATGGTGCAGGGATCGCCCGACCTCGCGGCGCAACTGCTCGACAAGGTCGTCGCGAACGCGGTGGATTTCGCAGCGGCCGGCAAGGGGGGCGAGCCGGTCAGGATTTCCCTTTGCGCCGCGAACGGCCTGGTCGAGCTCGGCGTCGAGAACAAGGGGCCGCTCTTGCCGGAGGAGATGCGCGGACAGCTTTTTCGATCGATGGTCTCGGTGCGCGGCGAGCGGCGCGGCGAAACGAGCCCGGAGCCGCACCTCGGCCTGGGTCTGTACATCGCGCAGCTCATCGCGGAATTCCACGGCGGCGAGATCCACGCGCGCAATCTCGCCTCGGGCGAGGGCGTTGCGGTGAGCGCGACGTTCCGGCCCGCCTGAGCTTCCCGAGCGAGCGCTACCTGCCCCTGCCGTGTCCCGACACTTCGGCGCCCGCATCCGCGGGGAGCGCGGCGTGGAAGAAGAGCGACACCGCGGAAACGAGCGCCACCGCGACGAATGCCGGCGCGAAATCGGCGCTGACGACGTCGCTGTGCCCCAGCGCGAGGCTCGAAATCTGCAGGGCGTAGGCGCCGAGCGCCACGCCGAGACTCTGCGCAAGGCGCTGCGCCATGCTGGCGATGCTGGAGGCCTGGCTCATGGTCTCGCGCGTCACCTCGGCAAACGAGATCGCCTGCAGGGCGGTGAACTGCAGCGAGCGCACGCAGCCGGAGGCAAGCAGCACCAGGAAGATCACGATGTGCGGCGTCGCGGCGGTGAACAGGCCGAATACGCCGATGCCGGCGGATGCGACGAGGGCGTTGACCGTGAGCACCGTGCGGAACCCGAATCGCCTGAGGATGACCGTGGTCAGCGTCTTCATGAACATCGCGCCGACCGCGGTCGCGCAGGTGAGCAGTCCCGATTGCAGCGGATCCATTCCGAAGCCGAGCTGCAAGAGGAGCGGCAGCAGGAACGGCGTCGCGCCGACGCCGATGCGGAACAGGCTCCCCGCGAGGACGCCGGTGTGGAAGGTCGGCAGCCTGAAGAGCGAGAGGTCGATCACCGGATGCGCGACGCGCCGCGCGTGCCACGGATAGGCCGCCAGGGCGAGCGCGCCCAGGATGATGCAGGCCGCGGTGATTTCCCCGGGCAGGAGGTGGCCGCCGAGGGAAGACAGCCCCAGCATCAGCACCGACAGCCCGACTCCCGTGAGCGCGAAGCCGGCGAGGTCGAGCGCCGGCATTTCGGGCTCCTTGACGTTCGGGATGTGGCGCAGCACGAGGTAGAGCCCCAGCACGCCGATCGGCAGATTGATCAGGAAGATCCAGCGCCAGTGAAAGTACAGCGTGATCGC
>WNFY01004252.1_pt1 | contig 26131 bp, 21 predicted proteins | sample 5400091 | NCBI WGS metagenome assembly WNFY01 (sample SAMN13153364, study PRJNA577476) | soil metagenome | isolation source: 60 cm soil or saprolite under grassland replicate 1 | place: USA:California | collected 2016-06-15 | reverse complement strand
TCAGTTCTTTTTTCCGGGATCCCGTCCAGACAGTGGTTACGGCTCCCTTTGGTCCACCATCTCGCACCAGAGGTGTCCTATTGTTATGTGGGCCTCCTGGATGCGCGAGGTGCGCCCGGAGGGAACCACAACAGCCAAGTCGCAAAGCGAAGCGAGCGGTTCCGCGCCGGCCCCGGTGAGCGCAATGGTCTTGCAACCCAGTTCCCGTGCGGATTGCGCCGCCTTCAATACGCTTTGCGACTTGCCGCTGGTACTAATTGCAATCAGAACATCTCCCACTTGTCCCAGACCCGCAACCTGGCGCGCAAAGACTTCGTCATAGCCATAGTCATTACCCAGCGCGGTTAAAGCCGACGTATCTGTGGTAAGCGCAATCGCTGGCCAGGAGCGTCGTTCTTTTTCGTAACGACCGACCAGCTCAGCAGCAATGTGTTGCGCGTCGGCGGCGCTCCCACCGTTGCCGCACAAGAGAATCTTGTTGCCACGGGAGAGCGCGTCACAAATCATCTCTCCGGCACGCTCAATCTCATTCACCCTGGTGGCGATTAAGAATTGAAAAGTCTCCAGGTGCTCTCGAAGCGATTCCTGCAGCAGGCTTGCTGGCGTCGAATTCTCGGATTTCGGCGAATTGCCGTCCACTTTATAGCTCCCCACGCCAGAGCAGGAAGGCGCCGCGAATCATCATCGGCGTCAAAGTCTGGCCATTACCATTCGACAAGTTGGGCGTGGAAATTAACATATATTCTCCTTAAATAGTGAATCGAAAGAGTAAATCGTATGTTCATCTGTGGCTATTGCATTTACTATTTGCGGTTTACTAATTACTATTCCTCGCGTCTCACTTATGATCGTTTCAAATTCAACGCCGATGCTGCGGCAGTATCAGGAACTAAAGCAGCAACATCCGGGAACCCTACTTTTCTTTCGTCTTGGCGATTTTTACGAACTCTTCTTTGAAGACGCCAAGATCGGTTCGCGCGAGCTGCAAATCACCCTCACGGCTCGCCATAAGGAAAGTGGAAATCCCGTTCCTATGTGTGGGGTGCCCCACCATTCAGCCGCCAATTACATAGCGCGTCTGGTGCGCAAGGGCTATCGCGTAGCCATTTGCGAACAGACAGAAGAAGCCGGCAAAACAAAGAAACTAGTCCGTCGGGAAGTGGTTCGGATTGTCACGCCGGGGACTCCTATTGATCCCCAACTACTGGAAGCCCGTGAGTCGATCTTTCTCGCCGCAGTATGCACTGCCGGAGAAACCATCGGAGCGGCCTTTCTCGACATATCAACCGGCGAATTCCGTGTCACTCAGGAGACTGGCCGTGAAGCCTGGGCGAAAATTCGCGCCGATTTGGAGTCGTATGCGCCGAAAGAACTGCTCTTCCCTGCCTCGCTTGCGCCACTTATCAAGAATGGCCTTTCCGGAAAAGTTCAAACAGCTCCCCTGCCTCTCCAGGGTCCAGACGAATCCGCAAATCATCCTGATGTAGTTAACAAGTCGCAATCGACATCCACTTCCTTAAACGAGTACGGAATTGGTGCAACCCTGACTCCGGTGGATGACTGGCTATGGCAAAAACAGGATTGCGAGACGCTACTGCTTGACCACTTCAAGGTACGTTCCCTTGAAGGCTACGGCCTGGCACGCAGGGATGAGGCAGTGCGCGCAGCTGGAGCATGCTTGCGGTATGCCCAGGAGACCCAACGCGCGGCGGCGGCTCACATAACAGACCTGGTTTATTTCGAGCCGCAGGATCATCTTGTGCTCGACAGCGTCACCGTCCGCAATCTCGAACTTACTGACTCACTGTCTGGTGGCAATGGCCGTTCGCTGCTGCAGGTAATCGACCAGACAGTCACTGGCATGGGGGGCCGTCTGCTGCGTTCATGGCTGCTGCGTCCATGCATTAAACGTGGTGAAGTAGAGGCCAGACTCGCAGCCGTTCAAGATCTGTTTGGCTCGCAGATTCCGCGAGACAGGGTTCGCTCGTTACTCAAAGAGGTCTCGGATCTGGAGCGTTTGATCGGACGCGTCAGTCTTGGCTCTGCCACGCCACGCGACCTCGTGGCGATGATGCGCTCACTGAATCAAGTCCCCGCAATTCGAGGGGTGTTGTCCGACCTGCCGGCGTCGCTCTTACAGGTGCTTGCCGAGAGCACCGATGAACTGCCTGACGTGCGGACGTTGATTGCAAACGCGATTAACGACGAGCCCCCGGTGAAACTGAGCGATGGTGACACGATTCGCGACGGCCACTCGGCGGAGCTGGACGAAATTCGTTCCATCAGCCGGAATGCCAAACAGATCATTGCCACACTGGAAGCGACCGAGCGAACGCGGAGTGGCATAGGAAATCTGCGAATCCGCTTCAACGGCGTTTTCGGCTATTTCATCGAGGTCTCCAAGGCTAATGCCGCACGCGTACCTGCCGACTATGAACGACGCCAGACGTTGGCTAATGCCGAACGATATACCACGCCGGAGTTGCGCGATTGGGAGAAGAAGGTTCTAGGCGCTGAGGAGCGCATCATTCATCTGGAGACAGAACTCTTCAACGAAGTCTGTCGCCGAGTCGCTGCGGAAACAAAAAGAATTCAAAGCACCGCACGGGCATTGGCAGCACTCGATGCCCTCGCTTCGACGGCCGACACGTCCGCCCGTCTCAGGTTTGTACGACCAGTCATGCACGATGGCGATGAATTGGAAATAATCCATGGCCGGCACCCGGTCATTGAAGTTTTCAGTGAAGACGCTTTTGTTCCCAATAGTCTTTATTTGAACAACTCCACTGACCGGTTGCTGATAATCACCGGGCCAAACATGGGCGGCAAGAGTACTGTGCTGCGCCAGACGGCCATCATCAGCATACTCGCCCAGATGGGTAGCTTTGTCCCCGCTGAGCGAGTTCGTCTCCCTCTCCTTGATCGAATCTGGACGCGGGTAGGCGCTTCAGACGACCTTACGCGAGGTCGTTCTACTTTCATGGTCGAGATGACCGAGACCGCGGCGATCCTGCATAGCGCGACGGCCCGTTCGCTCGTGTTGCTCGACGAGATCGGCCGTGGCACGGCAACGTTTGATGGTTTGTCGATCGCTTGGGCGGTTGCGGAGTATCTTCATGATTCCGCCGAGCATGCCGCCAAGACGTTGTTTGCAACTCACTACCATGAGCTGACTGAACTCGCAGAAAGATTGCCGGGAGCGCAGAACTACCAGATCACTGCAACTGAACGCGAGGGCGAAGTTATCTTTCTGCATCAGCTCGAACGCGGCCGCGCGTCCAAGTCGTATGGCATCGAAGTAGCGCGCCTGGCGGGACTGCCACCTGTGGTAATTGCAAATGCGCGAGAGGTACTGGCACGACTCGAGCGCTACGAACTGGACGTGTTCGCCGAAGAGGATGAAATTGCCGCTGAGGCATTAAGGCGAAACGCAGAAGTCAGGGCGGCGGCGGCCTCCCAGATAGGCTCCGCCGGCAATTCCGCGGGTGAGGTGGTGTTGTCGGACAGTCAACCGGCAGCTAACGCCTCCGCAAATGAAGCGTTGGAACGTGCGACTCGTCGTGCAGGACGAAGAAAAGCAGCGGCGCAGGCTTCGTTATTTGATCTGGCGAATCAGATAGTTGCCGATGAGATTCGCAACGCCGATCCCGGAAGCTTGTCGCCCGATGAGGCAAAAGAACTTCTGCTCAGGTTGCGTGAGCGCATTGTTTGAACGAAAGTGTGCGGCTGATTCTGCGTCGATACGAAGCGGATAGCGAAGTTTCGGACTAATGGACCATCATTTACACGCCCTGGCTGAGAAAATATGGCTGTACCATCTTATGGGCCAGCGGCTCAATAAATCCGATGCCATCTGTGTGCTTTGTAGCCACGATGAGCTGGTTGCCGAGAGAGGAGCTGAGCTATTTCTGGAAGGTTGGGCTCCGTTACTGATTTTTTCAGGTGGACTGGGGGCAATCACAAGAAAGATGTGGACTGAACCCGAAGCAGAACGGTTTGCAGAGATCGCCGTTGCGTGTGGCGTCCCCAGGCAAGACATATTGATCGAAAACAGATCGACGAACACAGGTGAGAATATTCTATTCACAAAGCAGCTCCTGACGTCTGAGCGCATCAACATCAGCCGAATGTTAGTCGTGCAAAAGCCCTACATGGAACGCAGGGCTTATGCGACGTTCAGAAAACTGTGGCCGGAGATAGCAGTAACTGTCACTTCGCCGCAAATGACATTTGACGAGTATGTGGCTCAATACTCCAATCGTGAGTTTAACGAAGACGACGTCGTTAGCATTATGGTTGGAGATCTCCAGAGGATAAAACTTTATCCGGCAAGAGGGTTCCAGGTCGACCAGCAGATTCCGGGCGAAGTGTGGGCCGCCTATGAAGAGTTAGTCAAAGCCGGCTATAGCAAACATCTCATCGCTACTTGAATTGGGATGACCGGCGGTCGGTTTGAAAAAGTACGACTCTCTTACTGGGACCGCATCTCGACCGCAGAGCGTGCGTCAGTGCGCTCTACCTTGATCATCCTTGCCTTGTCTGCGCAATATTGCCTGTCGTGAAGTTTGATCGAGCTTACGCCGGCTCGCGTCGGGCGGGACGCGGTCCCAGTAAAAGATGTTGGTTTCAGACTCGCACCACCGACAACCTTCCTCGATTAACTCTTCCTATGCGCTCATGCTAAACTGCCGCGACTCTTAAGCGCTGCAAAAGCGCTGCAAAATAGAAATATTATTTTTCAATGACAACAGATTCACTCTATTCGCTTCCGCTTGAACAACAAATCGGACAATTCTTCTTCATCGGTCTTTCCGGTACAGAGCTCGACCAGGCCACGCGCGATCTCATCACCGAAGTGCAGCCGGGCGGTGTTATCATTTTCGGCCGTAATGTAGCTAGTCCGGAACAATTGCGTTCACTCCTGGATGGTATTCACGAATTGGTGCCAACGCCGCCGCTCCTTGGAATTGACCAGGAAGGTGGTCTCGTTGACCGGCTCCGGAAGATCTTCACTCCCATGCCTTCCGCCAGAACCATCCGGCAGCATGGCGATCTCGCCGCCGCACGCGCGCTTGGCAGTATCACCGGCGAGGTGCTGAGGATGCTCGGCTTCAACATGAACTTCGCCCCGGTGATGTCTATCATGACGGACGATCGGGATCTCCTTTCCAACGGACTCTACTCAAGGGCATTTGGCCGTTCCCCTGGCGAGGTCCTTGGCTACACCACAGTCTACATGCGAGGGTTGCAAGGCGCCGGTTGTGTTGGTTGTCTTAAGCATTTTCCTGGCATCGGCGCCGGCGAGGTCGACTCACACGAGCAAATGCCGGTGGTGCAACTCTCTCACGACGACCTGATCGCGCAGGACCTGGCACCTTACATCGAATTGTTTCAGCGCAGGGACGATCGGGTGCGCTGCGTCATGGTGAGCCACGGCGGCTTTCCCAATATTGATATCAGACAGGAAGTTACCGGCGGATTGTTGGAACCTGCTTCGCTCAACGACAACATCGTAACAAGGTTATTGCGAGAAGAGCTCGGCTACCAGCATCTCGTCGTTACTGACGATCTGGAAATGGGAGCCATCGCGCGTCATTGTGAAATTGAGGAGGCGGCCGTGCGGGCATTCCTGGCTGGTGAAGATATGCTTCTGATCTGCGCTAGTCCGGAAAACATTCGGCGTGGGTACCATGCGCTACTCGCCGCGGCAGCATCGGGCAAGCTACCAAAAGAGAGAGTACACACATCCTTGAAGCACATCGCAGCGATGAAAGCAACAGTGCAACCGCCGCTTACCCTCGACCGCCAACGTTACCTGGCTCTTTCCGATGCTGTTGTCCAATTAAACAAGAAACTGAGTTACACATACGGAGGGACCATCAAGTGAGAACCGGCAAGTTGATCCTGCTGCTTTTCCTTCTTTCGCTGATGTTACTTCCGGCCGGTTGCAGGCGACGAGGCTCAAGCTTTGTCATCGCGCTTGTCGACAATATCCGAACGATAGACCCCATCGGGTCGCCGTCAGTCGACGCCGCGAGCGAACGCGTCCGCACCTTGATATTCAATTCCCTCGTTAAGAAAAACGAGAAGTTCGATTACGTGGGTGAGTTGGCTTCGGATGTGAAACGATCGGACGATGGTTTGACCTACACCTTCGTCCTTCACGATGGGGTGAAGTTTCACGACGGGCGAACGTTGACTTCGGCTGACGCCAAGTACACGCTCGACAAAGTTTTCTCGAGCGACTTCGCCAAGTCAGCCAGCTTTTATGAGGGTTCCGGCCCGGCTAAACACAGTTACATCAAGAGCGTCGAGGCACCCGACGCAAAGACGGTGATTGTGACTCTGATCAAGCCATGGGTGGGCTTGCTATCGAACCTGGTTGCCGTCGCCATCATTCCCAAAGACAGTTATGAAACGCAGAAAGAACATCCGTTGGGTACAGGCCCGTTCAAGTTTATTCACTACGACAACTCGCAGCAGGTTTTGGATCTAGAAGCCTTTCCAGACTATTGGGAAGGCGCGCCACACATTCAATCGGTGCGCGTGCGCGTGATTGCCGACATGAATGCGTTGCAGGCTGAGCTAAGATCAGGTCGAGTCGATATCGCACCGTTGCCAACGAGCCTGTCTCCCGACGCAATCAAACAATTGGGTGAAGATCCTGATTTGCAGGTACTTCAATTTACCGGCTCAAATCTAAACCTTCTGACGTTTAATACAACTGCGCCACCGCTTGATAACATCAGGGTCAGAAAAGCGCTTGCCTACTCCATCGACCGGGAGAGCATGATCAAGAATTTGCTGTTGGGGCAAGCAAAAATCGCGCACTCGATTCTGCCCGAAGACTCCTGGGCCTACACTCCCGGCGATAAGTATTCCTTCGACCCGGCCGCGGCCAGAAAGTTATTGGATGAGGCCGGCTTTAAAGACCCCGACGGCGATGGGCCACAGATGCGCTTTCCAAAGCCGTTGATTTACAAACTCTCAGGCAGCAGTATCTCCGGTCGCAACTACGCCAGTGTCATTCAAAACTATCTCAAAGACGTCGGCATTCCGGTCCAGATCGAAAGCGCGGAGCAAAACACCCTCTTTGATGAAGTGCGACGCGGTCATTTTCAGATCTTCTATAGTCAGTGGGTGGGCGGGAATCAGGATCCAATCTTCTACAAAGATCTCTTCGCGACTTCAGAAATTCCCACCGAGACGCGGGCCTCGCGCAATCGCAGCCGCTACAGTAACAAAGAGCTCGATGCTTTGCTGGATGAAGCGGTGAACACCTTTGACCGGCAAAAGGCGCTCGGGCTTTATGCCAGAATCCAGGAGATTGTCAGCCGTGAGCTTCCGGTTTTCCCGTTGTGGTATCAGGCAAATATCGTGGTCGCCAGGAAGAACGTCGGCAATATCCAGGTGAACGCCAGCGGCGATTGGGGCTTCGTCAGGAATCTTACGATAACGCAGTAGGCTATTGCGAAACAGCACGCACAAAAGACCTGGCGCCCGCCGGACATGCAACTAGGAAATGAATGGCAACCGATGCTCGTTGCTACTCTTGCTTTGACTGTTGATTATCGAACTGGCCAGGAAGCCTGTAGTTGAATGTTAATTTAGCGACCAGGTCGCTCCGCTTGCCGTTCTGCAGTTGAGTTACAACGCCAGCCCCAGCACGCCTTCGAGTGTCTTGCGCGACACTGCCCCATCACGAATCACACGCGGGTCCGAACCACTCAAATCCAAAACTGTTGAAGGCTGTGCATCCGCGACCTCGCCGCCGTCGACAATCAAATCGATCCCGGTAGGGAAATAATCTACAACCTCTTGCGCCACGGAAGCAGACGGACTCCCAGAGAGATTCGCGCTTGTCGCCGTCAGCGCGCCGCCACACAACCGGACAAGCGCTCGCACGTTGTCCTGATTAGGCAAACGGACCCCTACCGTCCCCGTGCCGGCCGTGAGCGCTTCCGGCAAAGCCTTCGCGGCACGTCCGATGACCGTCAAAGGACCGGGCCAAAAACTTCTGGTGACAACTTCAAAGTCTTCCGACTTATCGACAATAAAACGGTCAAGATCTTCGGCATCAGCAATCAGCAAGAGGATTGGTTTGCCTTCGTCACGCTTTTTGAGGGCCTTGATGCGAGCTACGGCGTCAGCATTGAGTGGATCGGCTCCCAGTCCGTAAAAGGTATCGGTACGAAAGGCTATCACGCCACCGTTGCGAACGATTTTGGCAGCATGGTCACGCGTCTCTTCGGTGTCTGGTACTATCATTGCTTGAATTCAGAAAAGATAAGAGCTACGTCACCCGGACCGCGGCGTGGGAGGATTCAGTTTACCTTGACCCCGTATCCCAGCCCGTCCCCTACAGACAATACTTCAGCAATCAATTGCGGGTGCCTGATAAAGTAATCATTGAATTCACGCAAGGCGATGGTCGAGGCGTCTTCACCGGTAGTCTCGCTCGCCACTCTTCCTCCCCACAGCAGGTTATCTACGATCACTACACCACCCGGACGCAATCGCGCCAAACCAAGATCGAGATACCCGCCATACTCTTCCTTCATCGCATCGATAAAAAGCAGATCGAAGGTTTCGCTTAGACCAGGCATCACGTCCAGCGCTTTACCGCGCTCGATATGTACTCGCTCGCGCAGGTTTGCTCGATCCAAATAGCCCTCGGAGGCACGTATCATCTCCTCGTTCGGTTCAATGGTTACGACCAAACCGCGCTCTCCCATTCCCCGGGCCAGGTGAATCACGGAGTAACCAATTGCCATTCCAATCTCCAGCGCCTTTCGCGCGTTACTGACGCGTGCCGTGATCTCGAGAAAGCGCGCCACTTCGCGATCGGCTATCGGAACGCGATGCTCAGCAGCATACCTTTCCATCTCGGCAAGTAGCGGATCGTCTTGTGTGTGAAGGGCTTCAAGATATTCTGCTTGTTCCCGCTGAATGATTGCGTCGAGTCGTGCTTTCATCGGCTTGACCTCTCTGACTATTTTGGAGTTGTCTTAGAATAAACCACAAGACCCTAAAGACACCAAAACGGGGGAAACGTGACAACCAGGTTCGGAAACTTGCAACCATTGAACGGGTTTCCAACTTCTCCCAAAACCGCCAGCCTTATGAGTCTCTGTGAAAACGCCAACCTGCGACGAATAACGCTGAAAGCGTTCGCTAATTCCCGCCCAGGGTTGCAGCAACCCCGGGGAGTTATGTACCAAGGAATGGTTGAGTTTTCACACAACCTCTTTAAGCCCGATGGACCAGCCCCTCTTCGGAATTAGAAGGAGCCGTTTCCAGCGGTTTGTTGTGGCAGGCAAATAGAACGGCTGCGAGAAGAAAGCCGTTTAAAACGGTTCCAGAGTTCGCTATGCGTGGATAATTACGGGACTAAAAGCGGCGGTATGAATTAGGGTTCTGTTATGAAGACGTTCCAGTTTTAGGAATGCCAGGCCTTCAAGTGTCGGAATTATCCTGCGTCTCAACGGACACGTACCGCCGCCCGAGGCCGAGTTGCCGCAATTTGTGCTGGAGCGATTGTCGATGCATGTCCAGAATCTCTGCCGCGCGCGTCACGTTTCCCTGCGTATGCTCCAGGCAACGGGTGATGTAGTGACGTTCAAACTCCCTCCGGTCTTCGCGAAAATCAGCGGTGAAAGGTACTCGTAAAGTACCACTCTCGCCCTCAACGTCTTCCGTGATCACGCTCTGCGCCAAACCGGCCGTAATCTCCTCCGGCAGATCGCGCGCGCTCACTTCTTCTCCCTCCGCCATGATTACCGCCCGATCGATCGTATTTTTCAATTCGCGCACATTACCAGGCCAGTTGTACTCAACCAACTGGCGGAGTGCTCCCTGGCTGAGTGCTCGATGCGGCAACTCAAAGCGTTCTGAGGCGCTGCGCAAAAATGTTTCCGCAAGCACTGGGATATCTTCACGGCGTTCTCTGAGTGGTGCGATCTCTATAGTCACAACACGTAAACGGTAAAACAGATCCGCGCGGAAATTACCGTTGGCAATCTCCTGCTCGAGTGGACGGTGAGTCGCACTCACAATACGGACGTCAACAGCGATCGATTCATTTCCACCCAGGCGTTCAATCCTTCGTTCTTCCAGCGCGCGCAGTAGTTTTGCCTGCACATTGGAGCTCATGTCACCGATTTCATCCAGGAACAAAGTGCCGCCATCAGCCTGCTCGAATTTCCCTTCGCGCTTTCCCGTTGCGCCTGTAAATGCGCCCTTTTCATGACCAAAAAGCTCCGACTCAATTAGCTCAGACGGCAGAGCTGCGCAATTGACCGCGACGAAAGCGCCGTTGTGTCTGACACTGTTTCTTTCATGCACTTCGCGCGCAACCAGCTCCTTACCGGTACCTGATTCGCCACGTATGAGGATCGTCGCGTCAGTCTCCGCTACCTTCTCGATCATGGCGCGCACGCGTTGCATCGCCTCTGAGTTTCCGATTAACGCACCTCTTTGAGATCGTTCCACCTCGATGCGGCGGCGCAGCGAATAGTTCTCGCGGCGGAGTTGTACTGTTTCGGCGGCGTTCTTGACCACCAATCTCAAGTCGTCAAGCTCGAATGGTTTGGAAAGATAGTCATGGGCCCCAGCCTTTACCGCTTCCACGGCCATTCGTTCCGAACCATGCGCGGTGACTATGATTACCAGCGGTGCATTGCCGTTTTGACTCTTCAACTCATTCAGGAAATCGAGCCCGCTCATGCCCGGCAGATTCACATCGAGTAAAAGCAGATCAGGCTCAAGTTGCTTCAGGAGTGCCCGGGCGGCTTCAGCCGAGCCGGCCTCCGAGATGTTGTAGCCCAACGTCGTCAAGGCCCGCCTCATGCCATAGCGGGCGGCTTCTTCGTCATCAACAATCATTAATCGCAAGGCGTCTTTTCTCACTTCCGCATAGTTTAGAACCTTACGGCTTGAATTCACTAGCGCGTTGCGTGCCAAAGTTCTTGTGCAGCTGTCGCCCAATATGAGCTCTGGCCAGGATTCTTGTTACTGAAAACGGAATGTAGTGAAGACTGAAATGATTGAAGGCATGAGGACGTGCTCCGTGAGGTTATGAGGTTCTTAGAGGCTTCATCAAAACCCCATTTTTCCGCTCTTTCTATCGCCCTCTTCAGTACTCTGACGTCTATGGCAATGGATCCAGGGGCGTCGCGCGACATTCGCCCCTCGGGCGCACGATGATCGCCCATGGTTGCTGCCTAAGCCATCCTGTGCAACCGCTACTTTTGAGTCCGCCTCGCCGACACTACCAGGATAATCGCATCGCCTGATGGTCCGGCGTTGAGCGTCCCGACAACGACCGCCTCGCCTTCTCTCATGCTAATGTCGGTGCTCAGCCCGGTGCTTTCGTAGTTAATGATCGGCGCCGCCGACCCATTCGAAGCCATGGCTGTCCCCGCCTGAATGGGAATGCGGGCTCCATAGCTGAAGCCGGCCATTTGCACGACCTGCTGCCCTTCGCGGTTGCGGACCAGCCGAACCGTGCGAATGTTGAAATCGCTGAAGCTCGGAGTGGCGGCGGAAGCGGAACCCGACGGCGTGGCGAACGGTCCGCCAATCCAGCGCAGATTTAGCCGGCCCTCATTCTTCACGCGATTGACGAGCGTTGCGGCCAGACGATAGTTCTTGAACGGCAACGAAGCGCGCAACTGCCTGATCACGGCATCAAGCGATGCAGGCAACTTCGCGTCGTCTATATCTTGATTGGTCGCCACGATCAAGTAGAGCTGGGTATCGAGATTGCTTTCATCATTGGTGTCCGCCTGGGGAGCGTCTGGCGACTGAGCCCGAACAACCGAACTCGTTGCCTGTGCGCAGAGTCCAACGATCACTGTCAGAAAGATCGCGCCCAAAACTTTACGGATATTCATGCTGATTCTTCTCCTTCTAATCCAAGCTGATGTTCATAAAAAGTCGCAGGTTGGCAACGGGCCGCAAAAAAAGCAATGGGCGCGACTCGGAGAGTAAGGGTAGTCAAACTGCGTTGTGTAAGTGGCCGGCTCCTTCAGTCAGCAGTAAACACGCACATGCCATCTGAAAGTTCCATACATGAAGAGGCTAGTATTGATCATGACCAATGATTGTGTTTTTCACACAATCTCAGTAGCGGGTGGTACTGACCGGCTCATAGCGGCACTCTCAATTGAAATACCGCTCCCTGTCCATTGCGAGCCGCAGCCAGCAAGGCTGAGCCTCCCACTTCCTGTACCCGCTTGCGAACTATCGCCAGACCTAAACCAGTGCCTCTTTGTCTGGTAGTAAAGAAGGGTTCCCAAATGCGTTCGCGCAAGTCGTTCGGCACGCCTGGACCAGTGTCCTGGACGCTGACTAAGAGTTCGCCATTGGCGACCGTCGCAAACAGCGAAACCTTGCCGCCGCCCGGTGTTGCCTGCAGCGCATTCAGCAGTAGGTTCGAAAGAGCATCACGAAGTGCGGAAACGCCTTTTCCACCGAGCTGCGCATCAGTCTTAACGTCGCATTGCAAGCTGACGCCCTGTTCGCGCGCGCTCGCTTGGAAGAGACGCACCGCTGAACGCACCACGTCATCAACTCCCAGAGGCAATTCGGCCGGACTTTCCTTTCTCGCAAAGCTCAGGAGCTGCGTGACGTTCTGGCTCAAGCGGTCGGTTTCACCAACGATGAGGCTCAGGTCGCGTTCGTATTCTGTGCTTAGGCTCTGGTCTTCACGCATCACCTGAGCTATCGATTTGATGGCCGACAAAGGGTTCTTGATTTCGTGCGCAACAGTCGCCGCCATTCGTCCCAAGGCAGCGAGCCGTTCACGTTCGGCGAGTTCCCTTTCCAGTCTGACGTTTTCTTCAAGCAGGCGAGAGTCGTCGATGGCGATCGCAACCTGACCGGCAAGAATCTCGATTACTGAACGAGCGTCTGAGGTCAACATCGCTCCTGCGGCATCGACCGCCAGCAAGCCAGTAACCTTGTCTTCACGACGCAGCGATCCTCGAAACGATTTCTTTGTAGAGCGCGGCCTCACGCTCAAAAAGCTTATGGAAACGTTGGGCCAACCAGCCTCGCAGTGGAGCGGCGAGCAGGGTCAATCCGAGGATTAGCAGGGCTTCGACGAGCCCGGATCTGACGCCGTAACTCGAAGTAAGCCAGTCACCTATAGTACGAATACCGAAGACATACACAGTGAGCACAACCATCGCGAAGGTTACGACGATCAGGCTCTCCTCGATGATTATCTCGAGATACCGGTAACGGTAGATGTAATACGCAAGCAGGACTGAGGGCAGCAAAGAACCAAGATTGGCGACTGTCTTTAGATAGAGGCCGGCAACCGTTCCCTCACCCAACCCAAACGCAATGGCAGCGCAAATAACCAGACCCACGCCAACGAACGAGACCGCCAGCGTGCGCATGATTCTCTGTTCGCTGCGATTCTGACTCTTACGTGCGATAAGCCACTCGGTCAAGGCAATGACCAGAAGCACGTAAGCAATCCAAAAAGTAAACGGGAAAACAAAAGGCGCCAGCTTCGTGAACATCGGGGCGTAATCACCGCTCCAGATCCGAGGTATGGCAATTACCAGAAACACGGTTGGCAGATAAGAAAGATAAACACGTAGCTTTTCACTCCTGGTAAGAGAGCGACCTTGAGCATTGGCCCAAAGGTGTAAGTGAACGTGCAGGAGAAACGAATAAGCAAATGTAATGCTAATTACAGCAACGGTGTCAGCGGCACGCAGCAACGTCGTCCAGGTATCAAACCTGAGACCGAACAAACCATGGAGCGTGATCACCAGGTTGCTTGTATGCCATCCGCCCATGGTGAGGGCAAGCGCAAACAGCATCCGCTCGAGAGAAGTTAATCTGGCGCGGTGAGAGACTAGTTGGACCGCCATCCACAACGGGAGCAGTGCGCCGATGCTGTAGCCAACAAGTTGGAGGATTTCGAGTGGAGACACTTTTCAGAGGGTGGGCGACGGTTCGTTGAATTTTCAACTTTGTAGTTGGTGTTTTTTACTTGGTGCTTTGTAGTTTGCGCTTGTCAGCGAACACGCAAATCCCCAAAATTCAGAAGCACAAAGAACGAAGTACCAGATACAAAGTACCAGGCATCAAGTTCTCCCATTCAAACTAATGTAAGACAACGCCTACAACTAATTTGCCGCCGTGTTCCGGGGTAGTGGCGATCTAAACGTGATTTCGACCCGCCGGTTCTTTGAGCGACCCACCACGGTCGTGTTTGGCACCAATGGATTCGACGCTCCCATGCCGTTCGCTTGAATGCGGGACGCGTCCACCCCTGCCGACTGAAAACGATCCGACAGCACCCGCGCACGCTCCTGGGTTAGCTGTTGCAGCGACACTTCATCGCCCTTGTTATCGGTGTAAGACTCGATAAGAATCTGGTAATCAGGATTGCTCGCCAATAACGCAGCCAGGGGCTCGAGTTTGGCGGCGGCTGAAGAAGCGAGATCGGCAGCGCGCACACTGCTCCAGATCGATTCCGAAAGCACAAGCCGGAAGCCGTTGGTCGTTTCTTTGAGGGCGCCATATTTGGCAAGCGTTTGTTTGAGTCCAGCTTCGGCCATCCTGCGCTCCTGCTCACGACGCTCAGCTTCCAGCCGGGCTGTTTCTGCCTGTTTCTCGCCTTCAATTCGAGCAAGTTTGATCTTTGCCGTTTCGCCTTCCGAGCGCACCGACTGTAACTCGTCACGCAGGCGCGCAACCTCGACCCGCTGTTCGCGTAACTGGTCGTTAGCAGTACCTAAATCTCGCTCTGCTAACTCGCGAGCTCGCTGCTCCCGTTCGAGAGCCGTGCGAAGTTGATCAACTTCACGCTGCGAAGCCTCCGCCGTCTTTTCCGCAGTGCGGACTGCTTCATCACGACGTCGAATCTCGTCCCGGCGCAAACGGGCGGCGTGCTGGGCTATGGCCGTCTCCTCCGCGCGCGCACCTGCGGAAGTTGCCTTGCGTGCAAGGACATCAACCTCCGTTACAGGTTGATTCAAGCGCCAGGCTTTCTCCGCTTCCTGCAGTGCGTCTTCCGCTACGTGCAACTCTTCTGCTGCATCCTGCGATGCGCCGGCAAACTTTGCGAGGTTCAATGCCTGACGCGCACCCAGTAATGACACAGGCGTCTCACGGTAGTCACGGTCTGCTATTTCCGGAACGCGCGCGTCGCGAAAGTAGTCGCTTGAGTTGCCAATGTATTGCACGTTCGCGGTCTGAATCTGACTGCCCGACATGTGTTGAGGCGGCAGATTCTCCATAACCACCATGCGACTGGGGATCTTCATGAGGAAGTGAGGCTCGGCGGTAATGATCAAGGCAAACGTTTGCAGCGGTGTGGTGACATCAAGCTTCGAGTTCACAAAAGAGCTGCCGCTTCTTTTTATCTCACCAAGATTGTCGACGTGACCCTCGGGCGAAATTGCCCAGAGCACGTAGGTGGTATAAATGCCGCCCAACTCCGAGGCGCGAGGAAGATCGTCGATACTCAACTCGACTCGTGTGCCACGCCGCCCTGCCCGCCTCACCTTCGCCTCTCCCTTTAGCCGGGGAAGCGTTGTGGTACCACGAAACTTCACCGTGACCGTCTCATCCAGCGGATAAGTGATTGCGACCGTTTGGCGTGCTACATCGCTCTGGCCAAGAACAACACTGCCAAGGAGCAGCAAAGCAACTACGACGACGGCAAATCCTTGAGAAATACGTTCGAAAGTCATGGCGAAATAACTCCTGATCTCAAATCGCAATTAGTCTGTTAAACAAAAAGCGAAAGGTATTCCAAAGGCCACATTGCTGTTGATGCATCAGACGAACGCATTGTTGCCGATGGATATGAGGAGGTCAAGCGGTCTTTCCGAGCAAATGTCGAGTCAACTTATTGATGAGGTGCACGTTTTATCCCACGGGTGCTAACCCGATCCACCGCCCCGGCGCAAGGTGTTTTGGTATTTTGTCTTGCGGTAAGCAGCGAATTGGATGACCAGTAGTGAAACACCAATAAGAACGAGAAGATTGACAAACCCGCCCTTGTGCAGCAGGAATTTGAGTACAAACCAGATAACCAGGAGACCTGAACCGACCAGCCACAACATTTCGAGAACCAGCTCCTCCTCAGGATTTGATTTTGCCGATGACTTCATTGCTTCCAACGCCCGCAGTCCGAACGGACGATCATTGCCCCAGGATTATCACGCGACCATCGTTGATGCGCACCACGGCGAGCATTCGGCGGCCCGCCTTCGCGCTGCTTTTGTAGAAACTTCTTCGCCGCCCTTCCAGATAACAGATCCGTTGACGCCTGCGATGATTGAGAAAGGGGGGCGAGTGTCACGATGTCAGGGGTTTTCGTTTAGCTTGTAACCAACCCCACGAACGGTGAGCACGTAGCGTGGATTCTTCGGATCTGCTTCAAGTTTCTTCCGCAGCCGGGTTCGGATGCCAGCAGTTCCAGAATCTGAAACTCCAAAGGCGTCAGATCAACCCGAAAACCATCCCGGATGACTTCATGCCGCCTCTTGTCGATTACCAGGTCACCTACTTCAATGCGTTCTCCATCAGGCTCCTCAGGCGTAGCACCGCCACGACGAAGCAAGGCCTCGACCCGGTATTCGAGTTCGCGCGGACTGAAGGGTTTTGCGAGGTAATCGTCAGCACCGGCTTCGAAGCCGGCAACCTTGTCGGACAATGCATCGTGCGCCGTCAGGAAGAGAGCTGGAGTCTGAATGCTTCGGTCACGTACTCGTTTGAGCAAGTCAAGACCCGACATACCGGGCATCGACACGTCGAGGATAAAACAATCAAACTTTCCAGTCAGCGCCGGCTCAAGCGCCGCCTGCCCGCTCTCGCGTTCATCAACCTGAAAGCCGAGACGGCGGAAATACTCCGCCAATAGCAGACGCATATCCGTGTCGTCGTCTGCAATTAGAAGACGCTTGCCGGCATACTTACTGGTTAATTGTGGCTGCTGTCCCAAGTCGTATGACCCTGTCGGGGATGGATCCCAAGATTGCAAATCGCGCTGAAAGTATAACTCAGATTCTCAAAGAGTGATCTGCAAAAGCCCGAGATGCCGTTTGAGTGCACACCAACGATCGAGCAAATCGGTCAGCCTTGACGCAAATAAGCGGGGGTAAGTATAGTTTCCTCTTACAGTTTTGGACCGTCTTCTACCTTCCTTATAGCAACTGATCCGAGGCTTTCGCAACCAGGGATGCACGATCTTCGTCGACTATTAAAATATCTGAGACCTCACTGGCCGATTTTCACGCTGGCGACGTTTGCGATGCTTCTGGTGGGTCTGCTCGAAAGCGCGATTGGAGGACTGATTGTACCTATTTTCGACCAGGCCTTCGTTGCGGGCGCCGGCCGCCGCACGTCGACGCTTTTTGGCCTGCAGCGAATAATACCTGAATCGCCGCTGGGGGCCTGGAAAACCATATCAATTCTCCTGATCGTCTTCACGCTGGCCAAAGGGATAGCTGAATATTTTTCAACCTACTTGATGGCCCGCATCGGTCAATCGGCGGTGCTGAAGCTACGTCAGGATCTTTACAGTCATTTACTTTCTCAATCAGCTGCTTTCTTTGAACGTCATCGTACAAACTATCTCGTTTCGCGTTTGGTTTCCAGTGCCGCCGCGATTGAGACGGCGGTCACCAGCACAATTCGCGACATGCTCAGGGAGAGCTTTACCTTAATCGCTTTTCTGGCAGCATCGTTTTATTACAGTTGGCGCCTGACACTTGGTTCGCTGGCAATCGCTCCGATTATTGCCGTGCTTACGGCAAGGTTTGGGACTTCCCTGCGCAACCTTGCGCGCGAGAGTTTTGAAGGAAGTAAACATTTGACTGACACAGCGCAGGAAGCACTCGCAAATCAAGGGATCGTAAAAGCCTATCGAGCTGAGAAACGGGAGTCGGCTCGCTTCACAACGGTCGCAAAGACGATAGTGCGCGCCAACCTTCGCAGCGCGAGCATCGCCGGTGCGGCACCTCCGACGATAGAGATGATCGGCATCATCTTCGTCGTACTGCTTCTCTTCTTTGGCCAGCATGAAATCATGGCCGGTCGGATGAACGCCGCGCAGTTTATTACTTTCCTGTTCTTCCTTTTTCGCAGCTACGACCCCATGAGAAAGCTTTCGCGTCTGCAAAACGCCATGGAACAGGCACTTGCGGCAGCTCATCACGTCTGGGAGGTTATGGACGAGAACGTGATGATTGAGGAAGAGTCTGACGCCATCGAACTGCCGGCCCTGAAAAATGCGATAGAACTGCAGAACGTTTCTTTTGGTTATGCCAATGAGACTCGGTCGGTTTTGCGTGAAGTCAATCTCACTATAGCCGCAGGCTCAATGGTCGCACTGGTCGGCGAATCGGGTGGAGGAAAATCCACTCTTACAAAACTTCTGCCGCGCTTTCATGACCCCAGTTCGGGCTCGGTGGTTTGGGACGGAATCGATCTGAAGCAGGCCAGCCTCTCAAGTTTGCGGCGCCAGATTGCGCTCGTCACGCAGGAGACAGTGCTCTTCAACGACACGGTGCGGCATAACATTGCTTATGGCAAACCAGACGCGACAGATGCGGAGATCGAAGAAGCAGCTCGTATTGCTCTAGCACACGATTTCATTCTGGAGATGCCCAAGGGTTACGATACGACGGTCGGCGAACGCGGAATATTTCTCTCCGGCGGACAGCGGCAGCGTCTGGCAATCGCGCGCGCCATTCTGGTTAATGCCCCCGTGCTCATTCTCGATGAGGCGACTTCCGCTCTCGACGCTGAGTCGGAGCGTCTCGTACAAAGGGCAATCGCCAATCTGGTACGGAACCGAACTACACTTGTAATTGCCCATCGACTTGCTACTATCCGCCGCGCGGATGTGATTGTAGTAATGGAAGCTGGACGCATAGTCGAGATGGGCAGCCACTCTGAACTACTGGCAAGAGGCGGCCAATACAAGAAATTGTATGAGTTACAGTTTGCTGATGAGGAAGAGGAAGTCTTCGTTGGCGGTCAGTAGTCAGTGGTCGGTAGTCGGTTGTTAGTAGTCGCTAATAACTGTCGCGCTTGTTAGGGAGATTCAACTGCTACGGAAAATCGCAACTGACAACGGACGACTGACTACTGACAACTGAGCGATAGGAAACCTATGAAATCAATGACCGGATATGGACGGGGCATGGTGACGGGTGAGAACTTCTCCGTATCGGTGGATTTGAAAACCGTGAACAATCGTTTTCTGGATATTCATCTGCGCGTAGGCTCGGAACTCTCCAATGTCGAACCGGCGATCAAACGACGCATCAGCTCGAGGCTTTCGCGCGGACGCGTAGACGCCACTGTGAGCTTTGAACGAACAGCTCAGGTTGACTACGAGCTCAATCGCCCACTCATTGCAGGGTACGTGGCTGCCCTCAAACAGATGCAGGAAGACTTTGCCATCACGGGCGAACTGGACATCAATGTGATAGCTCGGATCCCTGGCGCACTGCAACCGGCACGAAACGGGCTCGACAGACCGATGGTTGCCGCCCTTGAGCAGGCGATAGATCAGGCCCTGGATGAACTGGAAAAAATGAGGCAGCAGGAGGGCGAAGCTCTGCGGCTCGAACTCCGGGCACGCCTCGAGAAGATAGAAGCACTTGTTCCGACCATCGAACGGTCGGCGGCGGGTTTGGCTGACGCGTATCGTGTGCGGCTGCAGAAGCGCATCGGCGAACTACTCGATCGTGGAGGCCAGATGGTAGAAATTGATCCTGCCAGGCTGGCACAAGAAGTTGCGTACCTTGCAGACCGCAGCGACGTCAGTGAGGAGATGGTCCGCCTTCGAAGCCACCTTTCTCAGTTTCAGGAAGCAATCGATTCCAAGAATGAGACTGGAAAGATGCTGGATTTCCTTCTCCAGGAATTAAACCGCGAAGCAAACACCACTTTGTCGAAATCTACGGACCTGGCTATTAAGGAAGCGGCACTTGGTATCAAGGCTGAGGTCGAGAAACTGCGCGAGCAAGTTCAGAATGTCGAGTAAGCTCAAAGAATTGGAATCAAAACCTCAAGTGCCTGGGAATTCGAGTCGCGGAATCCTCTTCGTCGTGAGTTCGCCATCAGGTGGTGGAAAAGGCACGCTCATACGCCGCGTATTGGCTCTTGTACCTGATATTAGCTATTCTGTTTCTTACACGACGCGAGCGCCGCGCAACGGCGAGGTCGCCGGCCGCGAATATTTTTTTGTAGATCGTAAGACCTTTGCAGAGATGGTCGACGCCGCGGAATTTCTCGAGTGGGCGTGTGTGCACAGTAACCTGTATGGCACGGCCAACCGTCAAGTCGTGCAGGAAACATCCGCCGGCTCGGACATTATCCTCGAAGTCGATGTCCAGGGTGCTGCCAGCGTGCGCAAGTTGGCGGTAGATTCGGTGAGCATCTTTATTCTCCCGCCGTCTTACGAAGTCCTACAGCAACGACTCGTAGCCCGGGGCACTGATACCTCCGAAGAACTCGAGCTTCGTCTGCGTAATGCCCCCGAAGAAATAAGTCAGTATGCGACCTTTGATTACGTGATCATCAATGACAATGTGGAGAGTGCGGCTACCCAAATCGCGGCAATCGTCTACGCTGAGCGCGCGCGCTGCAATCGCCAGCAAGAAGTTGTTAACCAGGTTATTCAGAATTTCAAAGCAGGTTGAAAACCCATTCTAAAATCAATTAAAAAAGGACTGGTGGACCACCAATTATGCCAACATCAACAGAAGAGATTGAAAAGGCGGTTGACGGGACCGATACACCGGAAATCGATTCGAAGTATCGTCTGATAATTCTTGCCGCGAAGAGAAGCAAACAGCTGCAACGTGGCGCCCAGCCTCGTATCGAGATTGATCCGCAAAAACACAAGCCGACTCGAATTGCACTGGAAGAAGTTATTCGGGGCCGCGTCAACTTCAATATCAAGGAAGATCTCAGCAAGCCACTCGAAGAAGAGTAATTGCACCGGATAATTTTGGTTGCCCTGCTAACAAGGCGTGTCGTCGGCCGGCAGAGTTAAACGCCGAGACACAGCGCGGCTTTCAGCCGCAACCAAAGTCCCATCAACGTGCGCCGGAGGCGCGAAAGAACCGTGCGCCGGAGGCGCGAAAGAAGGTAGCCAGGGGCGAGCGCGCTGCGCGCCGTCCCTGGATCCAGCACGATAAATCTTCGCAGCCCGGAAAGGGCGACACAGTTCTCAATCATTAATCTGGTTTCTGACCCGCTGAAAGCCGCTGGATTAACAATCCGACTCGCATTCGAACCCAAAGCCCGAGAGCTACATCCCTTTATAATCTGGTCCGCCCCCTCCCTCCGGAGTTACCCAATTTATGATCTGATATGGATCCATGATGTCGCAGGTCTTGCAATGAACGCAGTTTGAAAAGTTGATCTGCAGCCGTCGCCGTCCGTCGCTCTCACCGTCAACCATTTCGTAAACTGCTGCCGGACAGAAACGCTGACACGGGTTTCCGTATTCCTCTGCGCATCGCGTCGAGCAAATGTTGGTGTCCAACACATGTAAATGAACAGGCTGGTCTTCGTCGTGTCCCACTGCAGCGTGATAGACGTCTGTCACTTTGTTGAAAGTGAGTTTGCCATCGAAGCGCAGACCATCATAGCGTTGTTCCGCCTTGTCACCGCGATAACCAAAAGCGGAAAGCTTCTTCATTTCGGCGTGACCTGGTTTCGTCTTATCGCGATCGAAAATTCCCCAGGACCTGCCGCCAGTGACAAACTGCAGTCCCGTATTTATCAAACCCAACCAACGACCGTGTTTGAAGCCGGCGTGAAAGTTCCTCACCTTGCGCAATTCCGGGACAATCCAGCTTTCATTTACCAACTGCTCATAACGCTGCAATTGTTTAGCGGAGAAATCGCGGGCAAGTAGAGACTCAAAAATCGCTTCGGCTGCGAGCATGCCACTCTTAATCGCCGAATGAATTCCCTTCAATCGTTGTGAGTTGAGGAATCCCGCGCAATCGCCAACCAGCAGCACGCCGTCGGCATACATCTGTGGCATCGCAAAGTACCCGCCGGCGGCGATCGTTTTGGCGCCGTATCGGATCATCTTGCCACCCTCGAGCAATCGCGCGATGAATGGATGGGTCTTGTAACGCTGAAACTCAGCGTGGGGATCGAGTAAAGGATCCTGATAGTCGAGACCTGTAACGTAACCGATATTCACGATGCGGTTCTGCATCCCGTAGATCCATCCACCGCCGTAGGTGTGCGTATCGGACGGAAATCCCAACGTGTGCGTAACTCGCCCCGTCGGGTAGCGATCGTCCGGCAGTTCCCACAACTCCTTAACGCCGATGCTGTAGACCTGTGGTTCACGCTCCGCATCCAAATTGATGCGCTGCGCAAGCTGCTTAGTGAGTGAGCCACGCGGTCCTTCACCAAGCACCGTGACTTTAGCGTGAAGGTCCACGCCGGGCTCATAGTTGGCTTTGCGCTTTCCTTCCCTGTCGATGCCTTTGTCGCCGGTGCGAACTCCAACCACGCGATCGTCTTCGTCGTAAAGCAAGTCTGCTCCCGGAAACTCCGGAAAGATATTAACGCCCGCCTCCTCACATTTTTCTCCCAGCCAGGCTGTGAGTCGATTGAGTGAGACGATGTAATACCCATGATTCTTCAATGGCGGCGGGGTTATCGGTGAACGTATCGCGTGGTTTGGAGTGAGGTAAAGAAAGTAATCTTCTTTGACTGGCGACTCCAGTGGCGCACCTTGCTCTACGAAATCAGGTATCAACTCACGCAAAGCTCTCGGATCCATGACCGCGCCGGAAAGAATATGCGCTCCCACGCTTGCGCCCTTCTCAATTACGCCAATCTCGAGATCACCCAACGCTTCGCCGTTGAGTTCGCCTCTTGCTACGGCCTCGTTGTGTTGCTTGACCAGGCGAGTTAGGTGTAGCGCACCACTCAGGTTCGCCGGCCCGGCGCCAACAAATACAACATCAAACTCCAGCGTTTCACGATCCATCAATCGACCTCTCAACTGATTTTGTCTAGCGGTTCTTTGCAAAAATGAATGGCCATTCAGTCGGGCCAGTATAGCAAATGCTTGCCGGTCGTCGTTATGCCCAATTCGGTCGTCGTGGAAGTTCGTGTTGCCCTTGTTCTACCGGCCGCCCACGAGTACAACTTCGCCGCTTCAACGCGCTGGTGTACACTTTGACCCCCGTCGGCACACCAGCATGAAACTTCAAGCAAACAGGAAGTTCTGGTTCACCATCGTGCTTTTTATAGTAGCGGTAATGGCCTTCGCCTTCCGCTCCAGAGAAGCAATTCATGGCGCGCTCAGGTTCCACCCAACGTCTGCCGCGGCTGAAACACTTTCTACTCTTCCGCCAGTGATGCTCTGGGCCTGGGAGCGACCCGAAAACCTGGACTTTATCGACCCCAGGAAGGTCGGAGTTGCCTTTCTGGCAAAGACGGTTTATCTGCGGGGCGACAGCGTCGTGGCCAGACCGAGACTGCAGCCATTGAAAGTCCCCAACGATACGAAGTTAGTGGCAGTCATTCGGATCGAATCAGCTCGCGCCGAGCTTCCGCACCTGACAACGTCTCAGGTCGAAACAACGGCCGAGGAGATTGCAACGTCAGCACAAATGCCGAACATAAGCGGGATTCAAATTGACTTCGACGCGACGCTCTCAGAAAGGAATTTTTATCGCCAGCTACTTTTAATCGTTCGCGCCAGGTTGCCTGTATCGATGCCGCTGTCGATGACAGCTCTCGCTTCCTGGTGTGATGGCGATAACTGGTTGTCAGATCTTGCCGTTGACGAAGCTGTGCCCATGCTATTTCGCCTTGGAACGGAGCGGCGACAGTTTGTTTCGCATTTGCAATCCGGTGAGAAGTTCCGCGCACCGTCGTGCCAGGGAGCAGCTGGAGTATCGACTGATGAACCCCTCCCGATTCCACCAGTTGAACGAATTTATATTTTCAGCCCGAAGTCCTGGTCGCAAATTTCATTAAGCGATGCAATGGAGACTTACCAAAAATGAAGCCCCGCCTTCTCTCTTCATTCTTAGCACTCACACTCATTGTTCTCCTGCTAAGCGGCTCAACTGCGTTCGCTTGTGGTCCATTTGAGCTTGAGGCGATTTTCACTTTTACTGTTCATCCTGACTTCCCTCTTGAACGATTTGCGGCCGGCAAGATTGGAGTAGTGCAACCCAGCTACGCGCGTTCATACCTTTTTGTGGCGTATCGACATCTGATTGGCGCCGAGTTTACTGAGCAGGAACAAAAATCCCTGACTGAACTCTGGAAGGACCGCATGAATTATTCATGGGAATTGGGGGATCAGGGTTGGATTAAAGAGTGGCTCGCTGCACGTCAAAAAGTTCCCGGCCTCACTGACGAACCACACATTGAGGTTTATCGAAACCGAGAAAAACCTAATGAGTATGAGACTTATCTGAATTGCCAGAAAGACGCATTTCTGACAGCCTCAACGACGCTAGCCGCAAGGATTAAGCAGTACGGAGCCGACAGTCCGTTCATAAAGGATTGGGTAAAGGCGCAGGATCAGGTTTTTGGCAACTGTTCAAAAGGCCACGAAATTCCGGCCGCTCTTCCGGACTCAGTGGACCCATTCCTTCGCGCGGATCGCAACTATCAAATCGCGGCTGCGAATTTCTACGCAGGCAGTTTCGACGAAGCTAGGAAGGTTTTCGAGTCCATCTCAACCGACAACAACTCGACATGGCAAGCTGAAGCTCCTTATCTCATCGCCCGCACGCTCGTGCGCAAGGCCAGTTTGGGACCGGCTGAGAGCAAGACCGACTCATTGACTAAAGCGGAAAAACAGTTGAGACGGATTCTGACGGATCGAAAGATCGCCGAATTACATCCGGCAGCTACCAGGCTACTTGACGTCGTTCGTAATCGCCTGCACCCGGCGGAGCGACTGCATGAGTTGGCGCAAGCGCTACTGGTGAAGAACCAGGGCGAAACAATAAAGCAGGAACTTTGGGATTATACCGTGCTCCTCGACGACTTCCTCGGCACGGACGAATCCGAAAACAAAACCAAGCCCAACGTTGAGATTAGATCCGACGATCTTACAGACTGGATTGATACTTTTGAGTCTCCGGCTGCTGAAGCTATGGACCATTCACTGGCACGGTGGCAGTCCACCCATGCCACAACTTGGTTGATCGCTTCACTGTCCAAAGTTGACGGTACACATCCAGGGGCAGCCGAGCTGATCTCGGCAGCTATGATCCTGAAACCCGACTCACCAGCATTTCTGTCGGCTCGTTTCCACGTTGTCCGTTTGCTGGCGGAGTCTGGCAAGAGCGACGACGCGCGCGTTTTGCTTGACCAGCTGCTCAAGAACAATCGTTCCCCACTCAATGAGTCTTCTCTGAACCTGCTTGCGAGCCAACGGATGCTGCTGGCTCGCAATCTTGCAGAGTTTCTGACCTATGCAGCAAGGGTCCCCTCGGGTTTCAGTTGGAATGATGATGGCCGCGAGATTCCCGCGGAGACGTCCGAATTATCAGAGGAGAGCCGGGCGCTTGAGGGGAAAGTGCTCTTTGATATCGATGCCGCCCATGTGCTCAACGAAGGGCTACCCCTGTCGTTCTTAGAAGAAGCCGCAAAGAGCACCATCCTGCCCGAGCACCTGCGCCGGGATCTGGCTCAGGCCGCATGGTTGAGAGCGGCCCTATTGGGAGATAACAAGACGGCGGACGAGTTGGTTCCAACTTTGAAAACGCTTGTTCCCCAACTCAATTCTTTTCTCGATGGCTTTGCCAATGCAACGCAACCAGACGCCAGGAAGTTTTCCGCCATTTATGCGTGGTTGCGTTTTCCCGGACTGGAGCCCGTGGTAGATCTCGGAATTGGGCGACAAACGCCGTTGGGGGAACAGGATATTTATCGCGATAACTGGTGGTGCGGGTCGGCATTGGCAACGACACCGGTCGGGTCTGGTGACGAAGAAAAGAACCAACCGAAGTCGTTTACAGCTTTGGTGAAGGGACGCGGTCCAATGTTTTTGACGGACGCTCAAAGAGCATCCGCCGCCAGGGAGCACGATGCTCTGAACGCCCTCGGCGCCGCGCCAAACTATCTTTGCCGGCAGGTT
>WNFY01002283.1_pt1 | contig 26158 bp, 25 predicted proteins | sample 5400091 | NCBI WGS metagenome assembly WNFY01 (sample SAMN13153364, study PRJNA577476) | soil metagenome | isolation source: 60 cm soil or saprolite under grassland replicate 1 | place: USA:California | collected 2016-06-15 | reverse complement strand
TATCATACTCCGATATGGCCGCCCATTCCATCGGTTCCGCCACGGTTTCGTTCGGCCTCGTGTCCGTGCCCGTGCAGCTGTTCGCTGCCGGCGAGTCGAAGGCCGCGATCTCGTTCAACTGGCTCCATAAGAAGGATGGCGCCCGCCTGAAGCAGCAGTACGTGTGCTCCGCAGACGGCGAAAAAGTCGAACGCAGCGACATGATCAAGGGCTACGAGTTCCAGAAGGGGCAGTACGTCACCTTCACGCCGGAGGAGCTCAAGGCGCTCGAAGAGCGCGCCACCGGCGCGATCGACATCGTGGAATTTCTGCCCGCCGAGCAGGTGGACCGCATTTATCTCGACCGCACGTACTTCCTGGGACCCGACAAGGGCGGCGAGCGCGCCTACCAGCTGCTGACGGAGGCGCTCGAGAAGACCAAGCGCGTGGCCATCGGCCAGTATGCCGCGCGCGGCAAGCAATACCTGATCATGGTCCGTCCGATGGACGGCGGGCTGGCGATGGAGCAGCTGCGCTACGCCGACGAGATCCGCGACATCGCCGAAGTGCCGATTCCCAAGACCGAGGTCAAGAAGCCCGAGCTCGACCTCGCGATCAAATTGATCGACCAGGCCGCGACCGAGGAATTCCATCCGGAGAAATACAAGGACAACGTGCGCGAGCGGATGCAGGAGCAGATCGACCGCAAGGTGGAAGGCAAGCAGATCACCGAGGAGCCGGAGGAAGCGCCGAAGACCAGGGTGCTCGACCTGATGCAGGCGCTGAAGCAGAGCCTCAGTGCCCCGGCGGCGGAGGAGGAGAAGCCGGCCAAACGCAAAAAGGTCGCGGGCAAGCGCTAAAGTATTATCTTGGGGCGACCCTCACCCCGAGGTTGCCGCCGTGCAAGACACGTTCCCGACGAGTACACAAGGGCCCGGTCCCGTATTCTGGATCGTCATGTGCGCCCTCATTGTCCTCGAGATCGCCGCGATGTGGAAGGTGTTTGAGAAAGCAGGCCAACCCGGCTGGGCTGCGATCGTCCCCATTTATAACTTGATCGTGCTCATCCAAATCGCCGGCAAGCCGGTGTGGTGGATTCTCCTCTACTTCATTCCCATTGTCAGCCTCATCATCGCGATCATCGTGCTGCACAACATCTCGGTGAATTTCGGGAAGGGTGTCGGCTTCACGCTGGGTCTTTTTTGCCCACTCCCCCAGCGCCTCCGCCCCGTAGCCCTCATCCCGTAGCCGCACGTAGCCGAAGTCGGCGGTCGCCTCGAGCGGCGTCGTCCCTTCCTCTGTATCCGCGATGCACAACGCCGTGTTGGTGCTGCGCAGTAGCTCATAGACGTCGTCTGACCACCACGAAGCGTGACGGAACTCACACGCCGCGCGGACATCCGTCGGGAACTGGGTAAGTAGATCACCGAGTTTGTCGAGGTCTTTCGTAAAATTGGGGGGTAATTGAAATAGAACCGATCCCAGTTTGGCGTTAAGCTTTCGAATGGTGTCGAGGAAGATGCGGAGTGGTTCGTCGATGTTTCGCAGGCGCATGAAGTGCGTTATGCGTTGTGGTGCTTTCAAAACAAACGTGAACCCCGCCGGCGTCGCCGCATCCCACCCGGCGACCGTTTTGGCGTTGGGCATGCGATAAAACGTGTAATTGATCTCGACGGTGCCCAGGTGCTGGGCGTAGTACTCGAGCCACTTCGCGCTCGGGAGCTTGGGCGGATAGAAGCTGCCTTTCCACTCGGGGAAGTTGTAACCGGACGTACCGACGCGCAGCCGCACGGGAGGCATCGCGTCAAACCTAGTTTCACCACTCTCGATGGGGGAGTCATCGCATGACGAAGCTCAAGTTCACGGCCGCCGCGCTGGCGTTCGCAATCGCCGCCTGCGGCACCTCGGCCGAAACGGAGCGCAAGCTCGCCGAGCTGGAGCAGGCCAACGCGCAGAAGGACAGCCTGATGCAGGAAGTGGCGATCAGCTCGCGGCTCATCAGCGACGTCAACACCGAGCTCGCCAAGGCGAAGATCCGCAACAACCGCCTGCACGTCTCCAGTGAGAGCCCGATCACCGCGTCCACCGATACGCTGATGGCGAGACTGCGGTACGTCGTGGCGCGCGTCCGGGAGACGGAGAGCGCGCTGAGCGCGAGCCGGGAGCGGATCAAGGGGTTGACGTCGCTGTCGGACAGCCTCCGCGCCACGCTCGATACCACCGTCGGCAACCTCCAGACGGTCATCGCCACACAGAAGGCCACGATCGACCTGCTCACCGACCGCGTGAACGCGCTGACGGAAGAAAACGTCGCGTTGAAGGACAGCCTGTCGACCGGCTACTACGTGATCGGCACCCGCGATGAGCTGAAGAAGAAGGGCATTCTCACCGAGCAGGGCGGTGGGCGCGTCTTGTTCATCCTGTGGCGGACGGGCAAGACGCTGCAGCCGGCGCGCAACCTCGATCCCAGGCTGTTCACGGCGATCGACACGCGGCAGGTGACCCAGATTCCGCTGCCGAGCGCGACCGCGGAGTACCGGGTCGCGTCGCTGCAGGATCTCGACTACGTCGCCGAAGAACGCCAGGACAACAAGTACTCCGGCGTGCCCAGCCTGACGATTACGTCGCCCGTGGATTTCTGGCGCACCTCGAAGTTCCTGATCATCATACTCGAGGGATCGTCGGGCACGGTGGCTGGGCGAGAACCGCCAACGAACTCGGACTCTCAAGTCACGAGCCGCTAGAGGAGTTGCCGCAAGAGAAAAGAGGCCAGCGATTGTGCTGGCCTCTTTGCTTGGGTGGTATGCTTAGACATGGACAACCGCTGCGGCTGGTCAACTTCCAATGAGCAGATGATCGCGTATCACGACACGGAATGGGGCGTGCCGGTCCACGATGATCGCCAACTCTTTGGCAAGCTGGTGCTCGACGGATTTCAGGCCGGCCTGTCGTGGGCCATCATCCTGCGCAAGCGCGACGCGTTCTTGCACGCCTTCGAAGGCTTCGACCCCGACAAGATGGCCCGGTATGACGCACGACGCGTCGCCAAGATCCTCAGGGATCCGGGAATCGTCCGCAACAAGCAGAAGGTGAAATCAGCGGTCCGCAACGCGCGCGCCTACCTGAAAATGAAGGACGCGGGCGAGTCATTCGATCGGTTTCTCTGGCAATTCGTGGGCGGCAAGCCGAAGGTCAACGCCTGGAAGACGCTGAAACGGGTTCCCGCCGAAACCAGGGAATCGATCGCGATGAGTAAGGCCCTGGTCGAGCGCGGCTTTCGCTTTGTGGGACCGACGATCGTGTACGCGTTCATGCAGGCGGTGGGAATGGTGAACGATCACTTGGTGTCCTGCTTCCGCTACGCGCTGCTTACTTCGCCCGCTCCAGATACTGGCCCGACCGCGGGTCGACGCGCACCTTCTCGCCCGGTGAGATAAACTCCGGCACCTGCACCGTCACGCCGTTGGAAAGCTTCGCGGGCTTGGTGCTCGCGGTCTTCGTCGCCGTCTTCATCACCGGGGACGTCTCGACCACCTTCAGCTCGATCACCGGCGGCAGCTCGATGGCGATGGGCCGTCCCTCCAGCCATTCCACCTGCACCACCATTTCCGGCTGCAGCCACGGCGTGTCCTCGCCCACGGCGCGCTCGTCGAGCGTGAACTGCTCGTAGGTCTGTTGATCCATCACGTGCACGCCGCCCTGATCCTGATAGAGCACCTGCATCTCTTTGGTGTCGAGACGCGCTTCATTGAGGAAGTCGGTGGCGGCGAGGCGCTGATCGAACGTGTTGCCCGAAACCAGATTGCGAAAGCGCACCTGCACGAACGCGCGCAGGTTGCCGGGAGTCCGATGTGTGAAATCCATGACGCGGCACGGCTGGCCGTCGATCATGAGCACGTGCCCTTTGCGAATATCTGTGGCTTTCATAGGAGCGGGAACATAAACCGGTCGCCTTAGCACTCAAAGGGGCCGAGTGCTATCGGCTTGCCGGAGGGGCGGCCATTTACTAGCGTGAGCAGCCTCACACTCGACTGCTGTGTCGGATTGCAGCTTTCCGTAGCACTGTGTCCCAAAGTTAGCGAACGGTTTCGAGCGTAAGGCTTTGCATAACAGTCGGATAGATGAGCGGCACCATCTTTGCCTCTCGAATTGCCGTAAGGGAGGGAAGCATGATCAGGCCTATCATCCATCGTCAGCTGACCCGCGGCGACCTCGCCAGCCTCGTCGACGAGATCGCGCGGATGGATGTCTCCGAAGGTCGTGAAGCCGACCAGGCGTTGCAGGCCGGCGCGGTCGATATTGTCCTCGATTCCCCCGCGGCCCTCGAAGCGGTACTCGGCCGCGGCGGTGCCCCCGCGCCGCTCCCCCTGACCCTCCTGTGGTACGTCCCGATTCGCGCCCAACTGCGCAACCGCGGCGTAACCGACATTCTGTTGGCGGACTATGCCGCGACACTTCCGGTCGTTTTCGCCAGCTCACATTCCCAAAGCGCCATCGCGCGGGGTGAGAATGGCATGGAGGATTGGTGGCGCTTCGTCGCCGCGCTGCCGCAAGGCACCGTTGCCCAGGCCGAGGCCGCCGCTGACGCGGCGGCACTGGCGCTGTGGTGGGCCGGTTGTTTCCCTGAATGGGTCGAACGTGGCGGCGCGGGACATGGGATGGTGCGCGCCTACGTGACGTTCGCCGGCCGGATGCTGGCACTCGCTGCCGATTTGCTCGAGGCATCCGCGCCCGAGGAGGCCGCCCTCTGCGCCCGTGCCGCGGACGCGCGGACCGAGCTCCATGCTGCCCTTATCGAGGCGCGCGCCGACTACATCGGTGAGGATCCGCACAGCAGCGAAAGCCGCCTCAATCGGTTCTTGAGGCGGCTTTCGGAAAACAATTGACGTACGGGCACGCCAATGGCGTGCCCGCTACGTTTACCATTTGGAAATCTCTCCCTGAAACGATTTCGACCGCTCCGCCAGATCCACCGGCGTGACGGACGGATCCTGCTTCACCAACTCGACACGCTGCAGGTTGGCAACCGCCTTCCCATAGGTCCCCTCGATCGCCAGCGCCGCGCGATACTGCTCGATCGCGATGTCGAAGCGGCCGGTCAATTCGAGCGCCATGCCGAGGTTGTTGTGGAACGTGGCGACCTTGTCGTTGAGCTCGACCGCGCGCGCCAGCGGACCGATCGCGTCCTCAAACCGCTGCACCCGCATGTAGAGCGCGCCGAGGTTGTTCATCGCCCAGACGTCACTGTCGTCTTTCACGATCGCATGCTGGTAGGCGACGATCGCATCGTCGTTCTTGTCCTGGGCCTCGAACGCGCGGCCCTGCAGCCGCAGCGGCTCACTCGACGTCGAGTCGAGGGCGATGGCGGCTTCGATGTGCTGCAACGCGCTGTCGGGCTTCCCGGACTCGAGCAGGACGCGGGCCAGATTGAGATGACTCTTCACGTGAGTGGAATCGAGCGAGAGTGCTTGAACGAACGCGCTCTCGGCCTGCTCGCGATCCCCCGACTTCCAGGCCGACAGGCCGAGCATGTAGAAACCCCACGGGTTGGTGGGCCGGTCTGCCGCGTAGGTCTTGAAGAGCGTGGTGGCGTCGCCGTAGCGGCGGTCACGGTAGGCGGAGTCCGCCATCTCGAAAGTCACCGGGCCGCTGATGACGAGCGCCGGCTTTTCTGTGCTGGCGTTGCCGACCGGCACGCTACTCGTCGGCGAGCCACCGGCGGGGGGCTCACTGGCGCGCGCCTGGTCGGGGGTACGGTCGCCGCAGGCGGCAAAGGAATAGGCTGCGATCACCGTGCACACGATGCCGGCCATCAGGATGACCGGGAATCGCAGCGAACGGTTGGACTGATCCAGCTCGAATTGGTATGACATGGCTCCTCCGGGAGCAGGGGTTCGCCCGGAGGAAAGGCACGCTGCGGACCGCGCGTTAAGTCGTTGATTTACAACGGTGTTTTTTGACGATTGTGTTTCTACGTACTCGTATCACGGTTTTCTATGTGTCCCGCTGAACACCAAGGCGTCGCATGATTTTCAAGAGACTGGCGTGGTCAGAGAGGCCCAGCTGCTTCGCCGTCTTGGTGACGTGCCACTCGTTGCGCTCTAACGCCTGAATGACGATTTGCCGCTCGGCTTCCTGCTTCTGCTCCTCGAAACTGCGGGATGCGAGATGCGGGATGCGGGATGCGCCGCGATGATCCCGAATCTCGGACGGTACGGCGGCCTTCGTGAGCTCATCGCCGTCTGTCGCAATCAGCATCCGCTCGATCACGTTGCGCAGCTCGCGAATGTTGTTGCGTCGCCAGTCGTAGGCCATGAGCGCCTCGACCGTGTCCGGCGCGACGGTCTTCGCCTTCATGCCGAATCGCTCACAGGTCGCGGCGACCAGGTGCTCTACCAACGCCGGCACGTCGGACAGCCGATCGCGCAGCGGCGGCACCCGCAGCACATGCACGTTGAGCCGGTAGAACAGGTCTTCGCGGAACCGGCCTTCGGCGACCTCCTTCTCGAGATCGCGGTGTGTCGCCGCGACGACGCGGGTGTTTACCTCGATCGGCTTGTTGCCGCCGAGGCGGGTGACTTTGCGCTCTTCGAGCACGCGCAACAGCTTCGCCTGCGCCGCCGGCGGCAGGTCGCCGATCTCGTCCAGGAACAGCGTTCCGCCGCTTGCCGCCTCGAATGCGCCTTTGCGCGTGGCGTTAGCGCCGGTAAAGGCGCCGCGCTCGTGGCCGAACAGCTCGCTCTCCACGAGCTCGTGTGGCAGCGCCGCGCTGTTGAGCGCGACGAAGGGCCCCTTGGGATTGGCGCCGAGCCGGTGCAGCTCGCGCGCGACCAGCTCCTTCCCTGTGCCACTCTCTCCCACGACGAGTGCGGGGCTTGGCACCGGCGCCACCCGCACGATGCCTTCTTTGAGTTTCGCGAGCGCGGCGCTCGTGCCGACGAGCGGCGATTCGAGCCCGAACCCGTGCCGCAGCAAGGTGACCTCGGCGGTCAGGCGCCGTCGTTCGATCGCGTTCTCGACTTCCTGTGCGACACGCTCCATCGGCTCCGCCTTGTCGATGAAGCTGTAGGCCCCGAGCCGTATCGCCTGCGCGCAGCGGTCGTAGTCGCCGGTGCCCGTATAAACGATGATCGGGACGCGCAGGCCGAGCCGCTCAACGGAGCGCAGCACCTCGAACCCGTCCATGCCCGGCATCTCGAGGTCGAGAATCACGCAGTCCACCGAATCACGCGTGAGACTCTCGAGCGCCGTGCGGCCGCTCTTGGCGACCAGCGTCTCATACCCGCGCAGGCGCTTGAGGTCGTAGGCGTACTGCTCGGCCATGGCCGGGACATCGTCGACGATCAAGACCAGGGTCATGAGAGTATTGGGATCTCCACGATGAACGTCGACCCCTGCCCCAGCTCGGTCTCGACGTTGAGGGAGCCATTCGAGTCGAGCACGAGGCGCCGTACGATCGACAAACCCAAGCCGGTGCCACCAGGTTTGGTCGTATAGAAGTCGTCGAAGGCTCGATCCAGCTCCGCCTTGCTCATGCCGCGGCCGGTATCGCTGACGGCGATGCGCACCATGCCGTTGCCGCGCTCGGTCGTAACCGTTACGGTGCCGTTCTTCCCCTCGAGGCTATCGGCGGCGTTGCTCAACAGGTTTTCGATCACGCGCCTGAGCACCAGTGCGTCGGCCGACACCGGCGGCAGTCCCTCGGCAAGCTTGGTGCGCACGGAGCCCGAAGCGCCAATCGTCTCCCGCACGACGCTGTTCACGTCAGTCGCCTTTCGCTCCGACTGCGGCGACAGTTTGGCGTAGTGTGCGGCGAGCGTCTCGAGGTAGCTGATGCTCGATTCCACCGTCCCCTGGCGTTCGGCGAAAAAAAACCTGCGGCAGCTCGACGGGTTTGTCGCGCGCCACCTGCGTGAGATGGCGAAACACGTTGCGCAGCGGGGCCAGGCCGTTCTTGATATCGTGATTCACCTGTCGGGCGATGTCCCCGATGGCGATGCGAGCTTCGACCGGCTCGCTGATGCGGGTCGAGAGCCAGCCTGCCAGGAGTAGAGCCGCGAGCGCGGCGACCAGAACCGCAGCCGCAAACCAGAGATTCACGTTGCGTTGCAGCGCGGTCAGGAGCGCGGAGGAGCGCGTGACCACGATGCGCGCCTGCTCGACGCGTCCTGGTCCTTCGGTCGCATCCACGTAGGGCAGCGGCGGCAACTCGACGACGAGCTTGCCCGAATCGGCGTTGGTGGTGTCATTGGGCAGGACGAGCCCCACGCTAAGCTCCGGATCGCGCGCGAGGCGGGCGAGAAACTGCGAATCGACGGCGATGCCACCAATGAGCCGAAAGCGGTGGCTCGCGATGCGCAGCGAATCGCTCGTCACAAGGGCGAGGAATGGTCCCTCTGCGGCAGCCGCACGCACCAGCGCGGGGCCTGAGTCGGGCACTGCCGGACCGAAGCGGTCATACTCGTTCCGGAACTGGCCGGACGACACGACTCGCCCTTCGTCGTCCTGGATCTGCAGGAAATCGAGGCCCGCCAGGCGCATCGCGTTGCCGGCGTAGTCGAGCGCGTAGGCCCGATCTTCGCCGCGCACCACCACCCCGCGGAAGCTGTTGTCGAGGGCGAGTGAGCTTTTCAAGGCGGCGAGACGGGCCGCAATGCGGTCGCTCTCCCGCGCGATGTCGGCGCTGATGACGTTGACCAGCGCCGACACCCGGCGTTCGTCCCCGGACGTCACACGCCGCGCCATCTCCAGCCGGATGCCAAGACCAAAAACGAGCAGCGGGACCAGCACCACCACCCCGAACGAGATGAGGAGGCGGGTGCGGAATCTCATGGGGCGAGATGCACCGTCCCGTCCTGATCCACCGTCCAACGCGCCACGCCGCGGCGTACGATCGCGGTGGGACGCGTATCGACCAGCGCGGTGAGCGTGGCAGGCCACGAGGGCAGCAGGTCCCTCGCGGTACGGCACGGATCGGCAGTGACGCGCGGCAACGCCACTACGTATCCCCAATCTTTCCCTGCTGCCACGGCGCTGGTGAAATCGTCGGCCGCACGGCCTGTCGCCACCGCATGCGTCAGCGCGGCGAGGCGTCCCGCCAACTCGCGCGCGGTCGGATCGGAGCGGGAATAGAGGATACGGTGCTGACCGGTCGAGGCTGGCGGAGAACTGTCCTGGCCACCCCCCAAGCCGCACGCGCGCAGATCGAGCCACCAGAAACCGCCCTCGGCGCGGCGGGCCTCGGCGCGCACCGCCTGCTCGAGGCCGTCGAACCGCGTGTTCCCCCCGCCCGCCTCGGCGGTGACGTACACGTAGGTCCGATCCCAGGGCAGCGCCACGACGGTGATGTTCTGGAGCGTCGCGGCGTAATCGCGCAACGCGCGGTCGCGCGTAACCAGCAGATCCACCCCCGCGTCGAGCAGGTCCCGTGCATCCCCACTTGCGGCAAACTTGAAGAGCAGCGTGTCGCCGCGCGAGCTGTGGGCGCGGATTTCCTGGGCCGTCGTGGTGGCGCTCGTCGCCCAGTAGGCGCCGGTGCCGATGGGCCAGCTCGAATCGGGCGCGGGCTTCGTGACGGCCAACGCCGGATCGCCCAACACCTGTGGCACGTCGTCCTGTGACTTGGCCAGCGTCATCGTCACCACGCGAGCCTCGAGCGCGCCGAGCGTGTATCCGACACCGCTGCGGCCGAAGACGATGTCCCGCGCCGTGACGGGTGCGCCATCCCAGAACTGCGCACCGTCGCGAAGGCGCATCGTCCAGCGCCGGCCGCCCTCATCCTTCGCCCAGTTCCCGGCGAGCTCGGGGTACGCGTGGCCGTCGCAATCGAGACGCACCGGCGTTTCGTACAGATGCCGAAACACGAGGCGCTCGGCGTCGTTGCGCGGCAGCGGCGCGTGCCGTGGATCGACGGCGTCGGTGAGCCCGATCGTGATCGTGGCAACGCGGCCAGACACCGAGCCCGTAGCGAGCAGACAGCTCTCGACCGGCGCCTCCCGCGCGCCGGCGCCGCTCACACCGGCGCGCGGGTGCGCGCAGGCGGTCACGAAGGCGATGCAGGTGAGTAGCGAAATACGATGCGCTGGCATGAAGTAACGATACACTACACTATCTCTCCATGGGATTCGCACGCAGCGTCCTCCTCAAGGCATCCCGCAGTCAATGGCTCGCCCGGCAGTTACGTGAGCGCCGCTTCTTCCAGCGAGCCGCCCGCCGCTTCATGCCCGGCGAGACGCTCGACTCGGCGCTCGACGCCGCGGCGCAATTCGGCAAGGCCGGTCTCGGCAGCGTGCTCACGGAGCTGGGTGAGCAGGTGACGAGTCGCGGTGAAGCGGAAGCGGTGCGGGATCATTACCTCGGAGTGCTCGACAAGATCCAACGCCGCAAGCTGCCGGCGCAGATTTCCGTCAAGCTCACGCACCTCGGCCTCGACGGCGACCGCGGCGCGTGCGTGGAGGACGTGCTGGCGCTGGCCCGCAAAGCGGAGCAGGCGCGCTCGTTTCTCTGGATCGACATGGAGGAATCGCGCTACACCGCCGCAACGCTCGACGTGTACCGCCGCGCGAAAGCGGAATGGTCGAACGTCGGCGTCTGCCTCCAGGCGTACTTGCGGCGTACGCCGGCGGACCTCGAGTCGCTGCTCGCGTTGTCACCCGCCATTCGCCTGGTCAAGGGAGCCTACAACGAGCCGGCCAATCTCGCGTTCCCCAAGAAGCGCGACGTCGATGCAGCCTACTTCCAGCTCGCCCAGCGCTTGCTCACGGAGACCGGGCGGCAGCGCGTCAAAGCGGTGTTCGGCACGCACGACCTCGACATGATCGGGCGGATTCGCCAGGCGGCGGTGGCGCAGCGGCTCGACCCGTCCGCCTACGAGTTCCACATGCTGTACGGGATTCGCGCCGCCGAGCAGCGCTCCCTGGCGTCGCGCGCCGCCCAGGTGCGGGTCCTGATCAGTTACGGCAGCGCCTGGTTCGCCTGGTACATGCGGCGGCTTGCCGAACGCCCCGCGAACGTATGGTTCGTGCTCCGGAACGTCGTGTAGATTACGGGCATGGTCACCTCTGCGATCTCCAGCCGGCAACGAGAAACCCGCGACTCGGTCGTGATCCGATTCGCCGGCGACTCGGGGGACGGGATGCAGGTGACCGGCAGCCAGTTCACGCTCGAGACCGCGCTCGCCGGCAGCGATTTCTCGACGTTCCCCGATTTCCCCGCGGAGATCAGGGCCCCGACCGGCACGACGTTCGGCGTATCGGCATTCCAGATCCATTTCGGCAGCAGCGACGTGATGACGCCGGGCGACGCCGTCGACGTACTCGTCGCGATGAACCCCGCCGCGCTCACCGTCGAGCTGCGCGATCTGAAAATCGGCGGCACGGTCATCGTCGACACCGCGGCATTCAACGAGCGCAATCTCAGCAAGGCGGCGTACGCGCGGAATCCGCTCGACGACGATTCCCTCGCCAAGTATCAGGTGCTCCGGTTCGACATCACCAAGCTCACCGCCGATGCCGTGAAGCCGCACGGGTTGTCGTCGCGCGAAGCGCATCTCTGCCGCAACATGTGGGCGCTGGGATTGCTCCTCTGGATGTACGGGCACGAGCGGACCGCGACGATCGAATGGCTGAACCGGAAGTTCGCCAAGAAGCCGGTGATCGCCGCCGCCAACATCGCCGCGCTGAACGCGGGCCACGCGTTCGGCGAGACGGCGGAGATGCCGGAGCATCTGGTTGGGTACGTCGTCCCCCGAGCCGTCACGCAGCCGGGACGCTACCGCACGGTCAGCGGGACCGAAGGCCTGGCGTGGGGACTCGTGGCCGGGTTGCGGGCCGCCGGCATCGAGAAGATGGTGTTCGCCGGTTATCCGATCACGCCGGCCTCGGCGTTGCTCCACGTGCTCGCGAATCTCCGCACCTATGGCGTCGTCACCTTCCAGGCCGAGGACGAGATCGCCGCGAGCGGCGCCGCGCTGGGCGCCGCGTATGCCGGCGCCCTCGGCGTGACGTCGAGCTCCGGACCAGGCATCGCGCTCAAGACCGAAATGCTGGGGTTGGCGATCGCGACGGAGCTGCCGCTCATCGTGATCGATTCGCAGCGCGCCGGCCCGTCCACCGGCATGCCCACCAAGGCGGAGCAGTCGGATCTGTTTCAGGCGGTGCATGGCCGCAACGCCGACGCGCCGCTCGCGGTGCTCGCGCCGACATCGACGGCCGATTGCTTCCATATCGCGATCGAGGCGGTGCGCCTGGCCACCAAGTACATGACGCCGGTGATCGTGCTGAGCGACGGCTACCTCGCGCACGCCGCCGAGCCCTGGCTCATTCCGCGCGAGGCCGAGCTGCCGCGTTTCCCCGTGTCGTATCGCACCGATCCGGAAGGATTCCATCCGTTCCTGCGGGACGCGGAGACGTTGGCGCGGCCGTGGGTGAAGCCCGGCACCCCGCAGCTCGAGCATCGCATCGGCGGGCTCGAGAAGGATTATGACTCGGGGCACATTTCGTACGATCCCGACAATCACGCCCGCATGACGAAGGCGCGCGCCGACAAGATCGCGGGGATCGCGCGCGACATTCCGTTGCAGGACGCCGCGCTCGGTGACGATCACGGCAAGCTCGCGGTGGTCGGATGGGGCTCGACGTTCGGCGCGATCCATCAGGCCGTGAAAATCGCGCGCAACGAGCAGCGCGACGTCTCGCACATTCACGTGCGCTACCTGAGCCCGTTCCCGCGCAATCTGGGCGACTTGCTCAAGCGGTTCGACCGCGTCCTCGTCCCGGAAATGAACAACGGCCAGCTCGTGAAGCTGCTGCGGGCGGAATACTTGGTTCCGGCGGAATCATTGGGCAAGGTTACCGGAAAGCCGTTCAGAGTGACTGAAGTCGTGCAGGCGATCCGTAAGGTTTTTGGAGGAAGGGAATGATGGCGTTAATCCGTGCCCTAAAGGGCCGGCTCGGCCACTACGCCCGTCCTGAAGGACGGAGTGAGCCCTTCAGGGCTCGTGTCTTGGCCGAGCCGGCGCTTCAGCGCACGGTCAAACCCGAACATCGGATCTTCTGGTTATGACAGTCACCACCATCACCGACGCGCAGCTCGCGCCCAAAGATTACGCCTCGGATCAGGAGGTCCGCTGGTGCCCGGGGTGCGGCGACTACGCGATTCTCAAGGCGGTGCAAAAGGTGTGCTCCGAGCTGGGGGTGCGGCGCGAGCAAACGGTGTTCGTCAGTGGCATCGGGTGCGCGGCGCGCTTTCCTTATTACATGTCGACGTACGGGTTCCACACCGTACACGGCCGCGCGCCGGCAATCGCGACCGGCATCAAGCTCGCCAACCCCGAGCTCGACGTGTGGGTGATGACGGGTGACGGTGACGGCCTGTCCATCGGCGGCAACCACATGCTGCACGTGCTGCGCCGCAACGTGAACCTGAACATCATCCTGTTCAACAACGAGATCTACGGCCTGACCAAGGGCCAGTACTCGCCTACGTCGCGCCGGGGCACCAAGTCACCGTCCACGCCGCAGGGCTCGATCGAGTATCCGGTGTCCGCCTGCGCATTCGCGCTCGGCGCCGGGGCGCGGTTCGTGGCCCGTTCGATCGACACCCTCCAGGCGCACCTGATCGCGACGCTGAAGCGGGCGCACGACCACGCCGGGGCGTCGTTCGTCGAAATCCTGCAGAATTGCGTCGTCTTCAACGACGCGGTGTTCGAGCACATCACCGGGAAGGAAGTCGCCCCGGACGCCCAGATCCTCGTCGAGCACGGCAAGCCCCTGCTGTTCGGCAAGAACAAGGAGAAGGCGCTGCGCCTCAAACCGGGCAAGCTGGAGCTCGAGGTCGTGGCGGCCGGACCCGATGCCCTCGTGCACGACGAAACCAACCGCCCCCTGGCGCAGCTCCTTGCCTCCCTGGAGCCCCCCTTCCCAGCGGCCATGGGCGTGCTCTATTGCAACCCAGCGACGCCGTACGAGCGGGAAGTCGTGGTGGAGCGGAGTGGCAGTCTGGACGCACTGCTGAACAGCGAACGCACCTGGGAGGTGGGAGGAGAGGGGGAGGTCCCATGACGGTGGTCAATCGCAGGCGGGGCGCGGAGCGGCGGATGAAGGAGGTCCCGGTAGACCTCGAGCGCCGCAACGGCCTCGATCGCCGGCTGATTGTCGAATCGGCGACGGCGCAGATCCACGCCGTCCTCGAGCTGCTGACACAACTCGCCGATCAAGGCGCGCTGCGCGACGATTCGCGCCGGTTGCTTGACACCTCGATGCTGCGGCTGCGGTACGCGCTGGAGCGCATGGAGCCCGAATAACCTGTAGCATCAGCGCCACAACAGCCGGCCCGCGAAACTGGGCCGGCTGTTGTGCTTTCAGACCTTACCTGGGCATGTGACTTGCTGACCCTCGGAGCACCGCTCTCTCCGAGGACCCATGAACAGATGGCTCATCGCAGCAGCCTCACTGGCTCTCGCCGCGTGCGAGCAGGGCAGCCAGGTGGCAGGACCGCGCCCGTCCACCCCGACCACCGACGTCGCCGGCAGCGATGCGGCGATCTACATCGTCAATTTCGACGAGACGCAGACGACCGAGGCCGCGGTGACGTCCGGGATTCTGAACGCCGGCGCCGGAGTCGTACAGTTTGACAACTTCTCGATGGTTGCGGCGCTCGCGACACCGGCGCAGCTGCTCACGATTTCCGCGCTGCCGGGCCTCGAGGGGATCTACGCGAACAAGCAGCTGGACTACTACCTGCTGCACGAGAGCGTACCGGCGATCCGCGCCGATGCGGTCCACGTCGCCGGCATCACCGGCAAGGGAATCGGCGTGGCGATTCTGGATAGCGGCATCGACGGCCTGTACAACCCCGACCTGGCGTACCCGCAGTACACGGTGCAGAACGTCAAAGTCCTCTACAATCAGAACGATCTCTTCACGTTCGGGAAAGACGCGCCCAAGCCGGTTCGCAAAGGCGCGACGCTGGTCGTCGAGAACCTCGCGAACTCCGAAACGTCCGTCGGACACGGCACGCACGTCGCCGGCATCGTGGCCGCGAGGGGCACCGCCTCGAACGGCTACTACGGCGGCGTGGCGCCGGGCGCCAGCCTGATCGGGATCGGGACGGGTGACGTCCTCTTCATCTTCTGGGCGCTCGCCGGCTTCGACTACATTCTCGATCACCAGCAGCAGTACAACATCAAGGTCGTGAATAACTCGTGGGGCACGAGCGGCGCGTTCGACCCCAAAGATCCGATCAACGAAGCCACCAACAAGGTGTCGGGTCGAGGCATCACCGTGGTCTTCGCGGCGGGCAACGATGGCCCCGGTCAGAATACGCTGAACCCGTACAGCGTGGCACCCTGGGTGATTGGCGTGGCGGCGGGGTGCAAGGTCGGCGTCACCGATCCGACCAATTCCGAAGCCCACTGCATGCTCGACGACGGGTCGAACCCGCTCGAGCCGACGAACAACGAGCCACGCGCTCACGTGCTCGCCGACTTCTCCTCGCGCGGAATTCCCGGCGATCCGCTGTACCACCCCGACATTACGGCACCGGGCGTGCACATCGTCTCGACGCGGGCCTCCACGGGCACCGTGCTCAATGGCGACGACGCAAATCACGACGTCCGGATTTGCCAGATCTCCACGTCGAACATGCCGTTCTACACGTGTGCCTCCGGGACCTCCATGGCGTCGCCGCACATCGCGGGAGTCGTCGCGCTGCTGCAGGAAGCGGCGGGCGGAAAACTCTCGCCGAGTCAGGTCCTCAACGCGCTCACGTCCACTGCCAAGCCGCTGCCGGGCTACGCGCAGTGGGAGGTGGGCGCGGGGTTTGTCGATGCGTACGCGGCGGTGATGAAAGTGAAAAAATGACGGTCTAGCGGAGGGCTTCGAGCCGCTCCCACACGTCGGGTCGGACGTTTCCTTTGATGTCCTCCCACAGCGCGCGCCAGCACCACTCCAACTCAGTCACGTTGGCGGTGTGGGCGCGCGCCTCCATTTGGTGGCGCGCCACCACGATCGCCAGCGCCTTCATCTCGTCGTCGCTCGGCTGCCCGACCGCGTGCAGCAACGCCTCGAGATAGGATCGACCGCCGTCTCCCGCCGCGAGCGCCAGCGCCCGCGCCGCTGCGTGCGATGTGTGCTGCGGGACGGCGAGTCCCAGCCGCGCATACGGAAGCGCCCAGTTGTCCGTTGCCCAAACGCCGTCTGGATTGTCGAGCCAGATCCAGGCGTGCACCACGGCGAGTCGCGGTCCCCCCGGTCCCCCCGGTCCCCCCGGTCCCTCCGCTGTCGTCATCACGTGCGACGCCACGCCCGCGTGCGCGCGCAGGAAGCTTTCCTCTTCGACCGTGCCCTGATGGAAATGCCACGCGGCGGCGGGTACGGGGAGCGACGTCGGCACGGTGTCGCCCTTCACCAGGACGGCGTAGGCGACGCCCACCAGCGCGGTCGTGCCGTTGAGCTCGGCATACTCCAGCACCGGCGGCTGGGCAGGATCGGGCGTGGACCGCAGAATCAGCGCCGTGTGAATCCAGTGACGGCCCATGCCGGGAAAGTCCGGACCCACCGGACGGTATCCGGCCGCGCGCGCCGCTTCCGGACTGCGCAGCGCCTCCGTGCCGGCCCGGGCCCGCGCGACAAATGAGGCGAGGGCGGCGCTGTCACCGGGGGGGGGCACCTGAGCGCGCGTGACGGCAAACGGAATGACAAGAAGAAGGATCGCGAGTCTCATTGGACGACCTGGATCTCGCGTTGGCCGTACGCCGCGAGGAGCCGAGTGCGCAGCTCCGCCGTGAGACCGGCTGGGAAGCGGCTGAGAAGCCGCAGGCGCTCGCGGCTACGCTGTACGTCTCCGTTTTCACCGAGCAGCGCGCCGAGGTCGCCGAAACTCCCCAACCGGATGCTGTCCACCGGGACCATGACGATGCCGCCCGGATCGGCGCGCACGATGAGCGCGCTGTCCTGCACCGCCAGCAGCTCGCCCCGGACTCTGGTCTTCCGCAGATGAAGATCGGCGGCGATGCCTTCCGGCGAGTTCGCCGGCTCGAAGTTGCCGAGGCCCGGTCCGTGATAGCAGGCTGCCGCGAGGACCAGGGCGGCGCTCACGAGTATCGATCGAGACATGATCACCTCAACGCACCGGAATGCGGGTAGCCGCAAACAGCGTTTCGAGCGAGTCCTGCGACGTGCGCCAGCGGGCGAGCGCGCGAGCCAGCGCCGAGTCCGAGGGCGTAAATCCGCGATCGGCGTGCGGCGAGCGCAGCCAGTTGCGGCGCATCCACTCGATGTAATAGCCCTGCGACGCCAGGAAGAGGGTGCGCGTGCCGGCCTGGTTTACGCCGGTGGGACCGAAGACCGCAGTGAAGCGCTGACCGGGCGACGTCTGGAGGTAGCGGGCGTCGGCATCACGCATACTCGCGAGTGCCGTCGTATCGGACATGCCGACTCCATCCTCGACATCGGCCAGCCGCACCACGGCCGGCGTCACCCTGTGGAAGCGGCTGGCGATGGCGACGCGGTCGATGCGCCAGTTGTCCTTGGGAAAGCTCAGCCGGACGCGAACGCTGTCTCGTGTCAGCACCGGCACGATGACGGCCGCATCCTTCCAGGCGATCGGCCCCGTGTCTCTGAGATGCGCCACCAGGTGATAGGTCCGGCCATCGTCAACGGCGATGTTCATGCCCATGCGCTGCTGGTACCACTGGGCCACCGCGAGCGCCGGTCCCACCTGTTTCAGGTCCTGCGCCACCCAATCGAGTGAACGGGCACCGGGATCACCCAACATGACATCGTAGAGCAGCGTGGTATTCAGCAGGCTGTTCCGCACCCGCAACACGATGGCGACGCTGTCCGCTCCGGGCGGTGCCGGAATCGTGAGATCGATCCAATCTTCCAGGTCGCCGCCGTCTATCTGTCGCAGCGTTCGCGCATCCGTGCGGTACGAGTTGCCGTCGTGCGCGTTCAATACGTGGGTCACGTCGCTGCCGCGCCGATCCACGGCGTGCGGAAAGGACGTCTCCGGGCCGACGACGACGATCCGGTTCAGCTCGTCGACCAGGGCGTCTTCAGCGCTGTCGTGCCTCACCTCCAACAGCTCGAGGTGATTGATGTAGTGCGTCTCGAGCGCTTCGTTGCGCACCTCGAGCCGCAGCGTCCCGTCGGCGGCCTGGCTGATCCGCAGGCGATCGATGTCCCGGCTCTCGAAGATCGGCGCGATGCTGTAGGAGAATCCCTCAGCTTGCAGCTGTGCTGTTCCAGCGCTGTCGGTATAGAACGTTGGGCAAGAGCCGAAAATCGCGACCGCGGCGCCAGCGACGAGGAGAACTCCCCCGGCGGTGGCGGCCAGGGTAGCGAGCGTGGTCACGACACCGTTGCTCGTCTGCTCGAACACCTCCATGCCGACGATGCTGTCCAGCGGAATGGTGCGGACCGCGGCGGAGTCGCGCAGCGTCAAGTCGTAGCGGTATCCATTGCCCTGGACTGTCTGGCTGTCCACGACGACGCCGGCCCGGAAGACAACAGTGCTCCCGTCCAGGAGATGCGCCTTGACGGGCGTCACCACCGCAACCGGCGTGTGCGGATCGAGCGGGCGGGTGTTGACGCCCTGGAACACCTGCAGGCACGCCGAGGCAAAGAGCAGAAGCGGCAGCACAACGCGACGACCCATGAGAGGCTCCCGTGCGGACGCGTTCACGAAACGGTGCCACCATCAAGTGGGCGTCAAGGGGTTAATTTGGCGCCATGACCGACCGCCCCGCGCTCTTGCTCGACCTCGACGGCACGCTCACCGACAGCGTGTACCAGCACGCCCTGGCGTGGCACAAGGCGCTGGAGTTGAGTGGCATCAAGCTCTCGGTGTGGCGAATTCACCGGCGGATCGGCATGAGCGGTGGCCTGTTGGCGGAAAGCCTGGCGCGCGAGACCGGGCGCGAGCTGAGTGAGAAGGAAGCGGCGAAGATGAAAACGGCACACGCGCGTCTCTTCGCGGCGCAATTGCGGGACGTGCGCCCGCTCCCTGGGGCGAAGGAGCTCATCCGCCACCTCACCCGGGTGAAAGTGCCGTGGGCGGTCGCGACCAGCGGCGCCCTGGCGAGCGCGCGCCCGCTGCTGCAGCTCGTGGACCTTCCGGCCGGCGTTCCGGTGATCACCCGCGACGACGTCGAGCACGCGAAACCCAATCCCGATCTCTGGCTCGCGGCGGCGGCGCGGCTCGGCGTACCAAGCGAATCGGCGATCGCGATAGGCGACAGCGTGTGGGACCTGCTCGCGGCCCGCCGTGCCCGCGCGCTCGGCGTGGGGCTACTGACGGGCGGCTACGGCCAGGAAGAGCTGGAGCGCGCGGGCGCCTATCGGGTGTACGAAGACCCCGCGGATCTCCTGCTGCACATCGACGAGCTCGGCATCCGCGCCTAGCGATTCAACCAGTACGAAGCCTTGATGAGGAACGTGTTGGAGGGGTAGGCGTTGAAGAGCCGTTTGAAATCTCCCGTGATCCTCCGCGTGCCCATCGTGTCCTCGAAATCGGCGCGCCCTTGACTCCACACCGCATACAACGTCGACCCCGGCCGGTATTCCCACCGCACCACCAGGTTCGAGTTGAAGAACTTGCGATTGAAATCCTCCGGCCTGAAGCGGAGGTACGACTGATAGCGATCGCTGTAGCCGATCGCGCGCGGGGTATTGGACGGCTCACGCACGTTGTCGAACCGCGCCTTGCTGACGAACGGCTGCGCATACACCTGGACCGTCAGCGTGGGACTCGCGGTGTAATCGACCCGGAATTGCACCGAGACCGTCTGCTGATCCATGTGCGCAAACACGTAATGCGTGGTATTGGTCAGCGTGTCGAAGTAGGGGGAAAAGTCCTGTAGATCGTTGATATAGTGCGTGGCGCTGACACTTATCCCGCTCCGGAACTGTGAGGAAATCCGGAGGTCCAATTGGGGGTTCGCATTGAACTGCTGCGAATGTCCCTGATCGGCCTTGAAGTAGTTCATCCAAAGCGACGGGACGATGGCACGCCGCTGATCGTACTGAATACCCACCCACGGCCCGAAGTACTGGTCGCTCCGCACCGCCGGTCCGCCGCGCGCGCAACGGTCGCAAAAGACGTCACCGAGGTTCCCTAGCGTGCCGCCGAAGTGGATCCACCACTGATTCTTGAGCTGCGCGTGGAGGTTCGTATTGGCGGCCCGGTCCGTGGGGAGGCCCTCCGTCGTCCAGTATTGCCACCAGTTGAAATTCCAAAACATCTGCTGGAACACGAAGGCCGGCTTCTGCCAGTTCAGCGACGCCCAGTTACTCCACGACTGTTGATCGGCCCGGAACAGGATGCCGAGGTCATTGATCTCGAACCCCGGCGAGCGGCGCAGATAGCTGGTCTGGAAGTGGATGAAGCCATTCAACCGCGTGAACAGCAGCTCCTCGGCGTCGCCGGAGAGCGACGTGCGATTGGGATCGAAGGTCACCTGGTCGTCGGGCCGCTGATAGTTGTGGGTCTGGTTCTGCTGGGTGAGCGCGATCGCGGCGGGGCTGCCGCTCACGCTGCTGACGTCGAACGAGCCAGAGAGCTCATAGCGGCCCTTGCTGAAGCGGTGCCGGAAATCGACTGCGCCGACATAGGCGCGATCGCGCAGATACGCCTCTGACCACTGGTCGAGATTCCGGTTGACCGCGGTGCCCAGGAAACCGATGCCGCTTTGGCCGTTGCGGTAGTCCTGCTGCGCACGCAGCACGGCGTAGTTCGTGAATGGCTCGATGGTGCGGTCGGCGGACCCGTGCTCCCGTTGGGTCACCGCGTCCACCGCGCCGATCGTGAGCCCACCGGGCAGCCGGCCCGTCACCTTGGCGGCGCCCAGGATTCGGCTGGCCGTCGGTGACGACGCGTCGCCGTAGGCCCAGCCGAGCTGCGGCTCGCGGCCGATGCGGCGCGAATAGAACAGCCCTTCACCGTTGCAGTTCACGATGCTGCAGTTGACGCCGAACTGGAAAATGCCGGTCCCTTCGATGAAAAACGGGCGGCGCTCCTGGAAGAAGGTCTCGAACGCGGTGAGGTTCACCACCGCCGGGTCGGCCTCCACCTGGCCAAAGTCCGGATTCACCGTTGCGTCGACGGTGATGTTCGACGTGATCCCGTATTTGACGTCGGCGCCGACCGTATACTGCTGATCGCGTTCGAAGGCGGGCCGCGGAACATTCTTGATGACCGCGTAGGGCGCCAACTCCAGGCGGCGCGGCGCGGCGAGGCCATCCAGTCCCACGACGTCGCCCAGCTGCGAGACGACGCCGCGCCGCGATACGCGGTACAGCGGCCAACCCACACGTTCCAAGTTGTGCCGGTCGATGTCGCGCCAGATCGCAAACCCGAAGGTGTTCGTCGGTGCGTGCGCATAGCGCAGCTGTGACAGCGGGATCCGGAATTCCGCGGTCCAACCGAGCGAGTCCACTTGCGTCGCGACTTCCCACACGCCGTCCCACGCATCGTCTTCTTGCGCGTCGTCACCGTACATCGCGTAGTCGCGCTTCACACCACCCGGGCTCACGGCGAATTCGAAGCCGGAGCGCCGGTCGTGGTATGAATCGATCATGATCTTGATTTGGTCGCAGCAGATGCGGACGTCACGGCGGGCCAGGAGCTTGGAGATGCTGTCGGGATGCGGGTCGAAGGCCCGGACGAAGACGTAAAAATTGTGGTCGTCGTAGGCAACCTTCGCTTCGGTGCGGACACTCGGATCGGCGTCCTCCACCGGCCGGAACTGCCGGAAGCCACTGATGACCGGCGCCAGCCGCCAGACGGCGTCGTTGTCTTTCCCATCGATCACCGGCGGGGTCGCGGCGCGCTGCGCGAGGGCGGTGGTGACAGTGGGCGCCGGTGGCGGCGGTGGTGATGCGGCTGCCTGCAAAGCCAAGACGACGGCGGCGACCGGCATAAGCGGCATCATGGATTGTCCCGGGAGTTGGCTATTGCTTTGATGGTACGATTCGCAAAATGGTTGGTTTCGTGATAGCTTGCCCGAGCCGCCAAAACCAGGGCTTCGCCATGTTCACCAGACTGTGGGCTGACCGCCGCACCGGCACCGACCGCCGCGCTGACCCGCGCCGGCAGTCGGTCGCGAGCGTCGGCGAAGCACAAGAGCGCCGCAGCGTCGTAGACCGGCGCCGCGGCGCGGAGCGGCGCAGCACCCTCGATCGCCGCGGCCGTGAATCGCGCGCGCCCAACGCCGAGCGGCCGGTCGAGCACGTGCGGAACGCCTTACAATTGCTGCGCGAAGTCGCGTTGGTGGGAGAGTTGACGCCCGGGCCGAGCGAGGACCTCGGCGCGGCCATCGACCGCCTGCACCGCGCCGTGGCGCTGCTCGAACGTCAGCCGAAATCTACTTCTTGAACAGCGCCAGATACTGGCCGTAACCCGCCGCGTCCAGGCTGTCCACCGGAATAAACCGCAGCGCCGCCGAATTGATGCAGTAGCGCAGTCCCGCGGGTCTCGGCCCATCATCGAAGACATGGCCCAGGTGCGAGTTCGCATGAGCGGACCGCACCTCGGTGCGCTCCATAAACAGCGAGCGATCGGTCTTCTCCGTGACGTTGCCCGTCTCGAGCGGCTTCGTGAAGCTCGGCCACCCGGTGCGGGAATCGAACTTGTCGAGCGAGCTGAACAGCGGCTCGCCGGACACGACGTCGACGTAGATCCCGTCCTTATGATTGTCCCAGAACTCGTTCTGGAAGGGGCGCTCCGTGGCTTCGTGCTGCGTGACTTCGTACTGTAACGGCGATAACGTGCGCCGTAACTCGTCGTCGCCTGGTTTCGGTTTCACAGTGTACGTCTCCCGTTGCACGTTTCCCGTTTCCCGTGCGCTCACACGACCCGCCTCGTCACCCCAGATCTCGCGCAGCCGCCGGTCGCGACCACAGCCGGTGCGATACATCCCGTAACGGACGGGATTCTTCTTGGCGTAGTCCTGGTGGTACTCCTCGGCCGCGTAGAACAGTCCGGCCGTGAGAACTTGCGTCGCGACCTCGCGGTGGAAGCGGTCGCTGATCTGCTGGCGAGACGCGCTGGCCACCCGGCGTTGCGCGGGGCCGCGGACGAAGATCGCCGTGTGGTAATTCGGCCCCGTGTCACACGCCTGCCCATCGGCCTGGAACGGGTCAATGTTGTGCCAGAAGGTCCAGAGCAGCGTCTCGTAGCTCACCTTGGCGGGATCGTAGATCACCTGGACCGATTCGATGTGGCCCGTATTCCCTTCCACCACCTGCATGTATGTCGGGTCCTTGATGCTGCCGCCCATGAATCCGGAGATCGCTGAAATCACGCCCGGCACGTCGTCGTAGGCGTGCTCCATCGTCCAAAAGCAGCCGCCGGCGAACGTGGCGGTGTCCACGGGAGCAGTCAGGCTGAGCGCCAACAGAAGTGCGATGTTCATGCGCTGAATGTGTCGGAACGCCTGTCCCCAGGGAAGTCCTGCTGACGTTTCTTAGAGCTTTCTCATCGTGCTCACATTGCCGGGCGGCGCACGGCCGCCGTAGGTTAGCGGCGTGCAGATACTTCTCGTTGAAGACGATCGCGATCTCCGCCGCTTTCTGAGCAAAGCCTTCCGCGAGGAGGGCTACGGCGTGACCGAAACGGACTCCGGCGATCGGGCGCTGGAGCGCGCGCTCGAAGGCAGTTTCAGCTGCCTCGTGCTCGACGTGATGCTGCCGGGGCGCGACGGCTTCAGCGTCGTCGCCGAGCTGCGCAAACGCGGCGTCTCGACGCCCGTCCTGCTGCTCACGGCGAAGGACGAGCTCGAGTCGCGCGTGCGCGGGCTCGAAGGCGGCGCCGATGATTATGTCACGAAGCCCTTCGACTTACCCGAGCTGCTGGCGCGCGTGCATGCCCTCATCCGCCGTGCCGAGCTGCGACACAAGGACGCCACGCTCGACGTCGCAGGCGTGACGCTCGATCCGCTGACGCGCCGGGTCACACAGAACGATCGTGTCGTCGACCTCTCGCCCCGCGAATTCGCGCTGCTGGAGTTTCTCATGCGGAATGCCGGGCGCACGGTATCGCGCTCGCGCATCGCGGAAGCGGTGTGGAATTACAAATTCGATCCGGAAACGAACGTGGTGGACGTGTACGTCAACTATCTGCGCAAGAAACTGAGCTTCGGCGGGCGCACGGCACCGATCCGCACGGTCCGCGGCGTCGGGTATCGGCTCGAGGCGAACGCCGGTGACTGAGCGCCGCCTCAGCCAGGTGCTCACGCGGCGATTCAGTCGCGTCGCCTGGACTGCGCTCGCCGGGTACGCCCTGGTCGTCGTCCTCCTGTTTGCCGCGGCGGCCGAGATGGCGCTGCGCAGCTCGCTCGAGCATTCCGCTGATGTCATCCAGTCGCTGCTCGGAGCGTATCGCGACTCGACCAGCGCCCCCGGTGGCGTGATGCCGTCGGCGCTCGCCGACCAACTAGTGGGCATGGGCGGCCAGGTCGTCATCACCCGCACCACCACAAATGCCGGCGGCATGCCGCAGGTCTACTACCTCTCGCCCGGAATGCCGGCCCGCCGGTTGGAGGGGCTCCCCGATTCCTCACCGGAGCAAGTCCGCGCCGCGCTCGTCTCGACGATCACCGAGCGGGCACGCTGGCGCTACCGCGTGCTGCATCGCGCCATGGGCGAGTTCGATATCTACGTCGTTGCGAGCCGGCAGTCCTATCTCGTGCCGCTCGGCGTTCTCATCGCCGCTGCCGGTTTGCTGCTGCCGCTCGCGGCGTTCGCGGCCGCCCGCGGGGCGCGGCAGGGGGTCGACGCTGCGCTGCAGCCGCTCGAGCGCGTGACGCGGGAAACACGAGAGATCGGGCCCTCGGAGCTGGGCACGCGACTCGCGAGCCCGACCGGGCAAGCCGAGGTCACCGAGCTGGCCGAGAGTATCAATCGCATGCTGGAGCGCGTGGATCGCGCGCACCGGGCGCTGCAGTCGTTCACCGCGGATGCGAGCCACGAGCTGCGTACGCCGCTGACGCATCTGCGCGCACAAGTGCAATGGGCTTCCGAGGAGGGGCGCAGCGACAGCGAGATCCGCGATGCCCTCGCGGCAATGGAGCGCGGCCTCGATCGCACGACAAAGCTGGTCGAAGAGTTGCTGCTCATCGCGCGCGGCGAGAATCGCCAGTTGGCTCTGGCCCACGCCCCGTTCGATCTCCAGGCGGTAGTCGAAGAGGTCCGGGAGATCACGGAAGCGATGGCGATGGACAGGAACCTGACAGTGCGTGCCGAATCAGCTGATCGGGCGACCGCGATCGGCGACGCGGATCGCACGCGCCATATTCTCTTGAATCTCGCGTCCAACGCGGTCCGCTATACGCCGAGCGGCAGTGTCACGTTCGCCACAAGGCGCAACGGCACCGAGGTCGGCGTCAGTGTGCACGACACGGGGCCTGGAATCGCGCCCGAACACGTGGACAGGATCTTCGACCGGTTCTACCGCATTGACCAGTCGCGCAGCCGGGAGCTGGGAGGAACGGGCCTTGGCCTCGCGATCGCGCGACTGTTTGCAGAATTGCAGGGGGGACGGATCGAGGTGGAGAGCAAGCTGGGTGAAGGCAGCACGTTTACGGTGTGGCTGCCTTCACCCCCGTGATTTACCGCGCCACCAATCCCACCGTGCTCGGCGGCAATCCAACGACGTTGCCAACCGCGGTCAAATGCCCGTCTGCCTCAATCCGGAAGCCGCTGATACTGCGGTTGCCGGTGAGTTGATAGAGGTACCGGCTGTTCCCGCTTACGGCTAAATCGACGTTCCCACCGCCGACAACCGCCGTGCGGCCGTCAGCGTCGATCAAACCAATCGAGCCGTCGTTCGCGATAGCGAAGCCCGAAATCGAGCCGCCCTGGGCGTTGGCGGTGTACCCGAACTTGCCGTTCTTCGTGACCGCCGCCCAGCAGGGCGCGCCCTGATGCGTCAGCACCGCACCACTCGCGAGCGCGAGGGCGCCGCTGTCATCGATCTCGTATGAGGACGCGCTCCCCGCGGCCTCAGACACGAACAGCTCGTCGCGATGCCCGAAGGCGAAGCCGAATGGCGTGCCGCCCGCGGATGCCGTCGTCACCGCCGCCGACGCGCTGCCGTCCGATCCCACCGCGTAGACGTCGAGCCGGTTGGTCGCCTTCTCGGTCACGACCAGCCAACGGCCATTGGGGCTGAACGAGACCTG
>WNFY01001548.1_pt1 | contig 26188 bp, 29 predicted proteins | sample 5400091 | NCBI WGS metagenome assembly WNFY01 (sample SAMN13153364, study PRJNA577476) | soil metagenome | isolation source: 60 cm soil or saprolite under grassland replicate 1 | place: USA:California | collected 2016-06-15 | reverse complement strand
CCCGGAATGCCGGGGATGTTGTCGGACGAATCGCCCTTGAGCCCGATGAAGTCCGGCACCTGATCGGGCCTGATCCCGAGGCGGGCCTCGACGCGCTCGGGTGTGTAGACGTGGACGTCGGAGACCCCGCGCGGGGTCATCATCAGCGCGACGTTGTCCGAGACGAGCTGGAAGGCGTCACGGTCGGTCGAGACGACGGTCGTCTTCACTCCGGCCTCGTCGGCGCGCGTCGCCAGCGTCGCGATCACGTCGTCGGCCTCCCAGCCCTCGAACTCGAGGTTGCGGTAGCCGAAGGCCTCGACGATCGGCCGGAAGTACGGGAACTGCTCGGCCAGCAGGCCCGGCATCGGCTTCCGCTCGATCTTGTAGGTGTCGAGCAGCTCGTGCCGGTACACCGGCCGGGTATCCCACGCGACCGCGACTCCCTTCGGCTTGTAGTCGGCGAGCAGCTTGAAGAGCATGTTCGTGAAGCCGAGCAGGGCGTTCGTCGAGAAGCCTTCGCTCGTCGCGAGCTCCTCGGGCAGCGCAAAGAAGGCGCGGTAGGCGAGGTTGTTTCCGTCAACGAGGAAGAGCTCGGAATCGCGGGCGGGCGCGTCGTCGAGCTGCAGCTCCTCGCCGGTTAGTGTCTTTGGCATCCACCTCAAAGCTATCGTCCCGCCGCGATGCCCGGGATCGAAATCGAGCCACTAGAAGACGAGCATCTCGCCGCCGCCGCGGCGCTGCTTGCCGACCGCCATCGGCGCCACAGGGAGACGGAGCCGCTGCTGCCGGAAGTCTCCGACTTCCGCGCGCATCTGGAAAGTGATCTAGATCACGAGCTGGCGAGCGGCGTCGTTGCGCTCAGCGGGGACGACCTGGTGGCCTACGTGATCGGCCGGGTTGAGGACGACTCGATGCTCGGGGACAGGCGCGCGATGGTCGACTTCGCCGGCTGCGCGGCGGCGGAGGGCCAGGGCGAGACGATTCGCGACCTGTACGGCGCGCTTGCGGCACGCTGGACAGCGGCCGGCGCCACCCGCCATCTCGCCCTGATCCCCGCGAGCGACGAGGCTCTGATCGACCCCTGGCTGCGGCTTGCCTTCGGCGTCCAGTTCGTCTGGGCCGTGCGCGAGACAGCGGCGATGAAGCCCGTCGAGGCCGGCGTCCGGATCCGCCCAGGGACGCCTAACGATCTCGAGCTGGTCGCTAAGCTCGACCGGAGTCTTCACGAGCACCAGGCCGGACCGCCGAGCTTCTCCGGAGTGGCGATCGCGAGCGACGAAGAATTCAAGGCGGACTGGAGCGATCTCTGGGACGACCCGGACGTCTACACCCACTTCGTCGCCGAGCGGGCCGGGATGCCGGTCGGGCACGTCGTCCTCTACCGCCGTCCGACCGGCGACCTCCGCGTTCCGAACGACAACATCGACCTCTCACGACCGACTGGCGCTCGGTCAACCTGCTCTCGTCGCGGCACTGGCCGCGCCGCGGCTTCCGGCCGACTTTCTACAGGCTCTACCGCGCGCTGCCTTGACCCGCGTCCCCATGCTCTCGGGGTCCCGGCTGACGGTCGTGAACACGCCGGACGACGCGGTCATCCTGCGGCCGCGGCCGCCCGGCGAGGCGATCGGCGACATCGGCGCGGCCGTCAAAGACGCGCTCCGCTTTCCCCTCGCAGGCGAGCCGCTCGAGGCCCTCATTAGGCCGCGAGGGCGCGCCACGATCGTGATCGAGCCGCCGTCGCTGCCGATCCCGACCGCGCAGAACGACCCGCGGCGAGCGGCGATCGGCGCCGTCGTCGACGAGCTCCGCCGAGCCGGCGTCCCGGTCGAGAACCAGACCCTGCTCGTTGCGGGAGGGCTTGCGCGACGACTCGGCGAGCGTGACCTCGAGCAGCTCGGGATCGTCTCGCCGGAGTTCGCCCGGCGCTTCCGCGGCAGGGTGGTGATCCACGACGTCGAGGATCCCGGCCTGGTCGAGATCGGGCACTTGGGCCGGATCCCGCTCCGCATCCACCCCAGCCTGCTCGAGACCGACGTGATCGTCGTCGTCACGGCGGCCGAGACCGTCGTCCACGGCGGCCCGGCAGCGCTACTCGGCGCGTCGGGACGGGATACCCTCCGCGCCGCGGGCGCCTACTCGCTGCTCGAGACCAGCGCCTCGCAAGGGTGGCAGCTCGCCGTCGCGATCGAGCGCGAGCTCTCGCGCCGGGTACCCGTGATCGGCGCTTCGTTGACGCTCAACCACCCGCGCCTCGGCGGCGCCGCCCGCGGCTACCCGTACGAGCAGGAGGCGCTCGACCGAATTGCGGGCTCCGCGTTTCGCCGGCCGTTCGGGCTGCTGCCGGGCTGGACGCGCGACGAGGCGCTCCTCCGCGGCGTCGAGACGCGGTCGGCCCCACTCGAGGGACAGCTCGACGCGATCGTGATCGGGATCCCGCGGACGACGCCGTTCCTGCCGCGCGAACGGCCGAACCCGCTGCTCGCGGCCTATCTCGGGCTCGGGCTCGCCCTGCGGATGTGGCGCGACCGGTTTCCACTGGTCGAGGGCGGAACCGCGATCCTCCTGCACCGTTTCAACCGCCACTTCGCTCATCCGACCCAGCAGCCCTACCGCACCTTCTTTCAGGCGACCACGCGCCTCGGCCGCGAGTCGGTGGAGCTGATAGAGGCCGAGCGCGCCGCGGTCGAGGATCCGCGCGCGATCGAGGCCTACCGGGGACAGCGTTCCTGCCACCCGCTGCTCCCCTTCGTCGACTGGAGCGCCTGCGCCCCGGCCGTCGGTCGCCTTGGCGCGGTCATCGTCGCCGGCTGCCGGGACGCCGTCGCCGCGCGGCAGCTGGGCTTCGTGCCGTCGCAGGGGATTGGCACCGCGTTGGAGCTGGCGCACGGCCGCGCCGGCGGCCCCCCGCGGATCGGCTTCCTCCTCTCCCCGCCATACTTTCCGATCCAGGTTTCGCCCGGCTAGAGGATCGCCGACAGGAACTGCTTGGTTCGCTCCTCCCGCGGCGCCCTGAAGAAATGCTCGGGAGTGCCCTCCTCGATGATCCGGCCGTCGTCCATCATCAGGACCCTGTCGGCCGCCTCGCGCGCGAACCCCATCTCGTGGGTGACGACGACCATGGTCGTCTGGAAGTCCTGAGCCAGTCCCTTCATCACGTCCAGAACCTCGCCGACGAGCTCCGGATCGAGAGCGGAGGTCGGCTCGTCGAAAAGCATCAGCTTCGGCTTCATCGCGAGCGCGCGGGCGATCGCGACACGTTGCTGCTGCCCACCGGAGAGCTGCGCCGGGTAGCTGTCGATCTTGTCGGCCAACCCGACCTGCTCGAGCAGGGATCTTCCTTGCGCGACGGCGTCTCCCTTCCTCAGCTTCCTGACGCGGATCGGTGCCTCGATCAGGTTCTCCAGCGCGGTCATGTGCCCGAAGAGGTTGAAGCGCTGGAAGACCATTCCGATCTCGGCACGTTCGCGGCAGACCTCCGCGTCCCGCAGCTCGTAGATCTTGTCGCCTGACTGGCGGTAACCGACAAGCCGCCCGTCGACGTACAGTCTCCCGGCATCGATCCGCTCCAGGTGGTTGATACAGCGGAGGAACGTCGATTTGCCGGAGCCGGAAGCCCCGATCATGCACACGACCTCACCGGGCTGCACCTCGAGGGAAACGCCTTTCAAGACCTCGAGACGGCCGAAGCGCTTGTGCACGCCTTCCGCCTTGATCATCGGATCGGTGCTCGTTATTTGATTCACGTTCTAGTTCCCGTGACGGATCAACACGTTTCGGCGCAATCGCTGAAGCGGCGTCAGCGGGAGCTCCCGCGCTGCGCCACGACCAAAGTAGCGCTCGAGGTAGTACTGCCCGAACGAGAGCACGGTCGTCACGATCAGATACCAGATGCTCGCCACGATGAGCAGCGGAATCGTCCGGTAATTGACGGCGTAGATCAGCTCCACCGAGTAGAGCAGGTCGGTGACCGCGATGACGCTGACGAGCGAGGTCGTCTTCAGCATCGAGATCGTCTCGTTGCCCGTCGGCGGGACGATCACCCGCATCGCCTGCGGCAGCACGATCCGCCGCATCGTCTGCAGACGAGTCATCCCGAGGCTCTGCGCCGCCTCGGTCTGCCCTTCCTCGACCGAGATGATTCCGGCCCGCACGATCTCCGCCATGTAGGCGCCCTCGTTGAGCCCGAGGGCAAGCATTCCGGCCACGAAAGGGGTGATCGCGGAATTCGCGGTGAAGTGCACGAACTGCGGCCCGAGCGGGATTCCCAGCGAAAGGCGCGGGTAGAGAGCGGAGAAGTAGCCCCAGAAGAGGATCTGGACGAGCACGGGCGTGCCTCGAAAGAACCAGATGTAGAGCCAGCTCGCACCCGAGACCAGGGGATTCGGAGAGAGGCGCATGACCGCGAGCACGATCCCGATCGCGATCCCGATCGCCATGCAGAGCACGGTGAGCTCCAGCGTCGTTATCAGCCCCTGGAGGACCCGACTCGACGTGAAGTAGTGGCGGATGATCCCCCACTCGAAACGCGGGTTGGTCGCGACCGACTTCACTACAGCGGTGAAGAGGTAAAGGATGATCGCGGCCGCAATCCACCGGCCCGGGCGGCGGACCGGGATCGCTTTGATCTCGTCGGGTCGGACCGGCTCGGCGGTGTCGCTCGCCATCGAGACCTAGAGCCGGCTGGGGCTAGCTAATGGCGCCGTTGATCTTCGGGTTCGTGATCGCCCCCGCTTGAACCCCCCACTTGGTCAGGATCGCTTTGTACGTACCGTCGGACATGAGCACCTTGAGCGCGTCGAGAATCGGCTTCGCCATACCGTTTCCCTTCGGGATCGCAATCCCGTACGGGGCCGTGTTGTACGACTTGCCCGTCAACGTGAACTGCCCGTTCGACTGCTTGACGATGTAGGCAGCGACGGGGGAGTCGGCCATGCCGACCTGGGCGCGTCCGCTCGAGATCGACAGGTTCGCCGCGTTCTGATCTGGGTAGACCGAGACCTTGACGCCGGCCTTCCCGGCCGACTTGCACTTCCCGTTCTGCGCGGTGGAGTCGTCGGCCTGGGTCGTTCCCCGCTCGACGCCGACCGAATGCCCACAGAGGTCGGCAAGCGAGTTGATCGTCGGACCGCCTGTCTTCGTATAGAAGGAGGTCCCTGCCTGGAAGTAGGTGACGAAGTCGACTGTCTTTTGGCGCTCCTTCGTGTCGGTGAAGGAGGACATCCCGAGGTCATACTTGCCGGCTGCGAGGCCAGGGATGATGCCGTCGAAGCTCGCGTTGACGAACTTGACCTTGACTCCCATGACGGCGCCTAGCGCCTTGCCAAGGTCGGGGTCCATACCTTCAACCGTCTTGCCGTTCGAGCCGATGAACTCGTTCGGCGCGTAAGTCGCGTCCGCGGCGACGACCAGGGTCTTCGACTTGAACTTCGCGGGAACCTCAGCCGCGATCTTGCTGTCGGTGGCGGGGGTCGTGATCGTGCTCGCCGTCGTGGTGGTCGCGGCAGTGGTGGTCGTACTCGAAGCCTTCTTGCCGCTGCCTCCGCAACCCGCCGCGAGAACGACGACGAGGGCAAGAACTGCGAGTCCTGCCACGGAGGGGATCTTCAGACGATGCATGTTCGGTCCTTTCCTCTGCGCTGGGCGCCGGCTCGCGACGAGCCGGCGGGTCGCATCGTACTGTCCCCGGCCCTAGGTTTCTCCGAGGTACGTCTTCCGCACGTCCTCGTTGGCGCGCAGGCTCTTGGCGTCGTCGGCGAGGGCGATCCGCCCGGTCTCCAGCACATAGCCGCGATCGGCCGCGTCGAGCGCCATCAGGGCATTCTGCTCGACGAGCAGAATCGTGGTTCCCTGCTCGTTGATCTCGCGAATGATCTCGAAGATCCGCTCGACGAAGATCGGCGCGAGACCCATCGAAGGCTCGTCCAGCATCAGCAGCTTCGGCCGCGCCATCAGCGCCCGGCCGATCGCGACCATCTGCTGCTCCCCGCCGGAGAGCGTCCCCGCCTTCTGGCTCTTACGCTCGGCGAGCCTCGGGAAGAGCGAATAGACGCGCTCGAGGTCCTCCTTGATCCGCGAGCGGTCACGGCGCTGAAAGGCGCCCATCTCCAGGTTCTCGAGCACGGTCATGCGGGGAAAGAGCCGGCGTCCCTCGGGCGATTGCGAAATGCCCATCTCGACGATGTCGTGCGGCGCGCTCCGCGTGATGTCCTTGCCCTGGAAGTAGATCTTCCCCTCGCGCGGCGTGTTGAGCCCGTTGATCGAGCGGAGCGTCGTCGACTTGCCGGCCCCGTTCGCGCCGATCAGGGTCACGATCTCGCCCTCGCGCACCTCGAGCGAGATGCCCTTCAACGCCTGGATCGAGCCGTAGAACGTGTGGACGTCGTCGAGGCGGAGCGTCACCTCGCGCGCGGTCGCAGCGGCGCTCACGTCGTTGCCGCCTTGCCGAGGTAGGCCTCGATCACTCGCTCGTCCTGCTGGATCTCCTTCGGCGAGCCCTCGGCGATCTTCTCGCCGTAGTCGAGCACGGTCACGCGCTCGGAGGCCCCCATCACGACCTTCATGTCGTGCTCGATCAAGAGGATCGCGATCGGCCGCTCTTCGCGGAGCTTCGCGACGAAGTCGAGGAACGCGACGGTCTCCTGCGGGTTCATGCCTGCGGTCGGCTCGTCGAGGAGCAGCAGCTTCGGCTCCGTCGCGAGCGCGCGGGCGACCTCGAGCCGGCGCTGGTCGCCGTAGGAGAGGCTCTCGGCAAGCTCGTCGTCGACCCTCCGCAGCCCCGAGAAGGCGAGCAGCTCGCGTGCTTGCTCTTCGGCATCGCGCTCCTCGCGGCGGACGCGGGGCAGCCCGAAGATCGAGCCGAGGATGCCGCCCCTCAAGCGCGAGTGCATGCCGACAAGCACATTCTCGAGCGCCGTCATCTGCGGGAAGAGGCGGATGTTCTGGAACGTGCGGCCGACACCGAGCTTCGTGATCGCGTGTGGCGGCTTGTCGGTGATGTCGACGCCGTCGAAGACGATCATGCCCGACGTCGGGCGGTAGAGGCCGGTGAGCATGTTGAAGAAGGTCGTCTTGCCGGCCCCGTTCGGGCCGATCAGGCTGACGATCGAGCGCTCCGGGATCGTGAAGTCGAGGTCGTTGACGGCGAGCAGGCCGCCGAACTGCTTGCGGACGCTGTCGGCGACGAGCAGAGCGTCTGGGATCTGGTTCATCCTCGCGGAATCCTTCCGGACTCCCCGCGCTCGCCGGCGCCGGGCTCGTCGGCGCCGCGCATCTCGTACAGAGGCTCGTCGAGTGTCCCGCGCGTTCCCTCCTCGATCTCTCGCTTGCGGCGGCGCTCGGGGATCAGGCCCACCGGTCGGAAGAGCATCATCAGCACGATGATCACCCCGTAGATGCCGAACTCGTACTTCGGCACGTCGATCTGGTGGCTGGACGGAAAGACGTTCGAGTTCAGCCAGGAGCCGATGTTCGCTAGCCCCTCCACGTTCAGCCAGGCGAGGATCGTCCCGGCGAGGACGACTCCCCAGATGCTGCCCATGCCGCCGAGGATGACCATGCAGAGCAGGAAGATCGAGATGTTGAAGTCGAACTGGCTCGGGAAAGCGCCCGAGTTGAAGGTCGCGACGTAGGCGCCCGCGATCCCGCCGAAGAAGGCGCCGATCGCGTAGGCCCAGGTCTTCGTCCTCATCAGCGGGATGCCCATCGCCCCGGCCGCCGTCTCGTCCTCCCGGATCGCGATCCAGGCGCGGCCCAGGCGCGAGTCTCGAAGGCGTATCGAGCAGAAGATGGTCAGGAGCAGGATCCCGAGCACGGTCCAGAAGAAGAGCCGGTCCGGCGTCGGCGGAAAGGAGTCGTCGTAGCGGATCGGCAGACCGAGGGCGTTGTGCAACGTGAGGCCGAAGCCGGGCGCATCGATCGGGCTGATCCCGAACGTGCCGTGGGTGAGGTCGAAGCCGTGCAGGTTGTCGGCGTTGCGGACGAACTGCGGGATGATCTCCCCGAACCCGAGCGTCACGATCGCCAGGTAGTCCCCGCGCAGCCGCAGGGTCGGCAAACCGATCAGGATGCCGCCAATCGCCGTGACGACGCCTGCAATCAGAAGCACGAGCCAGACCGAAATGTGGATGCCGGTCTCCGACGAACCGACGCCGACGGCGCCGAAGTGGAAGCTCACCTGCTCGAACTGGCCGGAGGCGAGCCAGCCCGCCGTGTACGCGCCGATCGCGTAGAAGGCGACGTAGCCGAGATCGAGCAACCCGGCGTAGCCGACGACCACGTTCAGACCGACGGCCATGACGACGAAGACGAGGATCGTGACCGTGTCGTGGACGGTCGGGAGGGTCAGGATCACCGGGATGTTCGTCGGCAGGCTGGCGACGTAGAACGGATACGTGATCGCGAGTGAGACAAGGATCAGGAAAGGGACCCAGCCTCGGTAGCCGGAGGGGATCCGTCGCCACTGCGCGGCAAGCTGGTCCAGCCTGGCTCTCTTCGCGACCCGATTTTTCTCAGCGGTGACCCGCCCACGTAGCTGACGCGCTCGAGGTCCCATCACGCCCCTTCCGGCGTACGCTCGCCGAGCAGGCCCTCCGGCCGGAAGACGAGGATCGCGATCAAGATCGCGAAGACGAGCGAGCGCGTCCAGTCGCTGCCCGGAGCAAACCACGAGAGCCCCTCGTTGAAGGCCTGAATCAAGCCGATCAGGAGCGCACCGACGACGGCGCCCGTCAGGTTCCCGATTCCCCCGAGGACCGCGGCCGTGAACGCGATCAGACCGAGCTGGAAGCCGGTGTCGTAGCGGATATTGAACTCGACGACATAGAGCACACCGGCGACGCCCGCCAGCGCGCCGGCGAGAGCGAAGGTGAACGAGATCGTCCGGTTGACGTCGATGCCCATGATTGCGGCGGCTTCGGGGTCCTGAGAGGTTGCGCGCATCGACTTCCCCTGGCGAGTCGACTTCACGAGCCAGCTGAGGAGAACGAGGACCGGGGCTGTGACGAGGATCACGAAGAACGCGTCCCACGAGTAATGGACGCCGCCGATCGTGAAGATGTTGTTGCTCGAGATCAGCGGCGGGATGCTGTGTGCGTTGACGCCGTAGATCGCGAGCGAGATGTTCTGGACGATGAACGACATGCCGACCGCGGTGATCAGCACGGCCAGACGCGGCGCGTTCCGTAGGCGCCGGTAGGCGACGAACTCGATCGTCGAGTTCACGACCGCGCCGAAGGCGGCGACGATCACGAACGTGGCTCCGAGGCCGCCTACGATCCCGAGCGCCGCGGTCGAGTCGCTCAAGCCGAACCAGTTGAGGATTACCGTCGTCGAGAAGAGCCCGCTCAGCGCGAAGACGTCGCCGTGGGCGAAATTGATCAGCTGCAGGATCCCGTAGACGAGCGTGTACCCCAAGGCAATGAGTGCGTAGACCGACCCCTGAGTGATGCCGATCAGCAGCACGTTGAAGAAGTCGGTCGGCGTCTTGATCGCGTTCACGATCAACCAGGCGACGAGCAGACCGACGAAGACGACGCCGAGAATAGAGAGGAGCGCAGGCCGCCTTCGGCTGCGAAACGCCGATGGCGCGGGCGGTGACGCGGTGGGAGCTGCGGCTGCGATTGCGGGATTCTAAGACGGTGAGGGAGGGCGGTTAGGCCCTCCCTCACCGTCTGTTCGACGCTTGCGAAAAAGCGCTAGCCGGCCGCCTCCTTTCGGGCGGCCTGGACGAGCGTGGTCTGGGGGCCAACTCCGTTCACGAACGTCACGAGCTTGTTGCCCTTGCCGATGTAGATCGTGTAGAGAACCGACGCCCCGGTGGCGCCTGAGAGGTCGCCGTTGGCGTTCAAGCTGAAACTGCCGATCAGGCCGTTGGTGACCTTGGTCTTGTAGACCTCCGAGATCACGCTCCCGCGCTTTCCGTCCGACTTGGAGATCGCGGACAGCATCACCTGCGCAGCCTGCGCGGCGAGGATCGCGTACGGATTCAACGCCGCGCCGTTCAGCGTCTTCTTGAAGCCGTCGATGAACGTCAGCGCTGCACCCTTGTACTTGTCGAGCCCGACGCCGGCGACGGAGAAGTACGCGCCGTTGGCGTTCGGCGTTCCACCCTGAGAACGCAGGAAGATCGCCGGTGTCGTGTACCCGTCCGGGAGGAAGAGCATGACGCCTCCACCCGCGCTGGCCGGCTTGGCCGTGTTGGGGCCGAGCACGCTGACCTTGTCGTTGATCAGCTGGCCGCTGTTCTCGTCGATCAGGCCGCCGATGAAGACCGCATCAGGGTTCGTGTTCTTGATCTTCGTGAACAGCGCCTGGAAGTTGGTCGATTTCGGGTCGAAGGCCGAGAAGCCGAGGATCTTGATCCCTAGCGCCTTCGCGGCGCCTTCGGTGTTCTTGGCGACGCCGAGTCCGTAGGCCTCCTTGTCGTTGAGGATGTAGAGAGTCTTGACGCCCTGCTGTTGCATGAACTTCGCCTGGACCGCGCCTTGGTTCGGATCGCTCGGCGCAACGCGGGCATACGTCCGCTTCCCGCTCGGGTAGTACTTCTCCGGCTCGTTGCCCGCGCACGGCTCGGTCAGGCAGCCGTACGTGTTCGCCGGGGAGATCATCTGCAGCCCGCCGCCCGGTGCCTTGTTCGTAACCGGGATCTCGATCGCCGCACAACCGGAGTTGAACGTGCCGATCACGCCGAGCAGGCTGCTGTCACCCGCGTAAGCGTGTGCGTTCGCGCTGCACTTCGTCGGGTCCCACTTGGCGAGCTGCGCGGAGGCGTCGTTGCAGGACTGGAAGGCGATCTTGTACTTGCCGGCCTTCCACCCCTGCTGGTCGAGGACGTAAGCGATCGCCTTGTTCATCTGCGTCGTCTGCTGCCGCGAGCCTCCGATCAAGGGCAGGTCTGAGGCGATCAGGTAGTCGGCCTTGCCGGAGCCCTTGTACTGCACCGGCGAGCAGGAAGACGCGGGCAGAGCCGTGACCCCGTTGCCTCCTCCTCCACCGCTACTGCTCTTCTTGCTTCCTCCTCCGCAACCCGCTGCGGTGAGAGCAAGCGCAGCGGCGGCGACGAGGAGTAGTCCGGTGATCAAGCGTTTCGTCACTCTTCCTCCTATCCCGGTTGCCAAGCAGTCCCACGAGCCGCAGGGCGCGGACGCTGCTCTATGCCGCGCGGAAGTATTAGGGTAGTGCCCCCTCCTTTCAACTTTTCTCAACATTGGGGAACCCATGGTTTCCCGATGAGCCCGGTCCTACTCGCCCGAAAGTGGATCTGAGGCTCGGCAAGAGCGCGGTCTTGCCGAGCCTGCAAGAGGGTCTTGGACCGAAGCGGGTTACTCTTGGTGCGCGCCGAAGTGGCGGAACTGGCAGACGCGCCGGACTCAAAATCCGGTGAGGGAAACCTCGTGCGGGTTCGACTCCCGCCTTCGGCATTCAGCTCAACCATGCGAGTCGGCAGTCATCTCGCGAGACGAAGAGGCGTTTCGCGGCGGGCGCGTGGACGCTTAGTTCACGTAGGAGCAGCCCCGGTGGCGCTGCCAGTCGAGCGCCTCGGCGCGGAGAACGATGCGAGTGGTGCGAGCGTTGTTCCGCTCGTTCGACTCCAGGAGCCGGTCTTCGGGATCGGCCTGAGAGACAAGGCAGTACACGCCGTCGCCGAGCCTGGTCACATCAAGCTCTTGGCCGCTGACGCGAGCACCGTAGATGTCACCCCACCCGATCGAGATGCCGCCTATGGAGTCGCGCCGGCAGCTCCCGTAGTACTTTCGACGTGGGGAGCCCGGTGCGTTCGGTAGCCGCCGTTTCGTATCGAGCACGCACGAGCTCACCTTCTTTCCAACGATGACGAGCGGGCCGGGCGACCCGTCAGCCTGGAAGGGGTGAAGCGAGTACTCGGCGAGCGCCTCGAAGTGCCAGTGCTTGTGGGCGGGATGGAACCGGGTGCACCCTGCGCTCCTCGTGCGGAAACGGACGTCGACGCCCCGCGCAAAAGCCCCGTCCCCGTTCGCGTCGCGGTAGACGCGCTGGTACGACGTTCGGTCGTCGCGGGGGTTGCCATTGCGGTTGCAGTCGCCGATGCGAGGCCGCAGCTCGAGCGGCCCGATCCCGACGTTGACCACCTCGTTCGAGAAGCGAACCACTCGCTTTCCGCGCTTCCCTACCTGGAGGAAGATCTTGGCCGGGCTCCGCGTGACGAGGTCGGGAAGGAGATCGCGCGAGGCACCCGTACTCCCGGCCGCGCTCGGAAGCAGGAGGGCGGGCGCCAGGAGCAGCGCGGCAAGCCGGGGGAGCAACGGCGCAAGCCTAGCTGCCGTCTTTGCGGACGACGCCGTCGAGGAGGCCGCGAAAGGAGGGCCCGGGCACGAAATCCACCGTCAGCTCCTTAAGCAGCCGCCGGGTTCGTTTTTTGAGTAAACGCTGAGTTGCGTAGGCGACGTTCGGTTCCCACCTTCGGCTATCGGTAGTCATCCGTTCGTTCAGCTCGAGGGACCTGGGAGCAGGGAAGTACGATGCGCTCGCCGCCTCTCGCCTGAGGGATGGCAGCCAGCCTTGGAGCGAAAGGACCGAGCCATGCAGCGTCAGATCCCGTTTGCAGCGGGTCTCGTGATTGTTGCCCTTGTCGTGGCCGCCACGGCCGGGTGTGGGGGTAACAGCAAGAAGAGCTCGAGCACGACGACGGCCGCCGCCACTGCGACAACCGTCACGCCTGCCGTCGACAAAGAGATCGCGGCGGAGGTTCCTGCTGCAACCAACTGAAGGGTCTTCGTGTACCCGAACCTGAACGCGGTGAGCCTCGCCGTCAAGCGTGGTATCGGGCCGATCGGCATGGCCGACTCGCCGGTCGCCGCTTATCTCGTCGTGACGTCAAATGGGCAGTTCAAGCTCACCGGGGCGCCCTACAACGTGGCCCCGTACGGGATCGCGATCCAGAAGGGGAGCATGATGGCCAAGCCGGTCCTCGATGCGCTCAAGGTGCTGATGGCCGACGGCACGTACCGGGCGATCCTGTCGAGGTGGTACATCCTTTCCGGCGCGATCAAGAATCCGCAGATCAACGGAGCGATTTCCTAGTCACGAACGGCGAGCTCGAAGCGGCATGATCTCCCGGTGAGGAAACGGATCGGGATCCTCACCGGCGGCGGCGACTGCCCCGGCCTGAACGCGGTCATTCGCGCCGTTGCGCGGCGGTCGTTTCAGCGCGGACACGAAGTCGTCGGGGTCCGCGATGGTTGGCACGGGTTGGTCGCCGATGAGCTCGAGCCGCTCGGCGCGCGCGAGATCTCGGGGATCCTGCCGCGCGGGGGGACGATCCTCGGCACGACGCGTACGAATCCCTACAAGCTCGAGGGCGGCGTCGACCGCGTCCGTCAGACCTTCGAGCGAGCGGGTCTGGATGCCCTCGTGGCCATCGGCGGGGAGGACACGCTCGGCGTCGCGACCAGGCTCCACAACGAATACGCGTTTCCGGTCGTCGGCGTGCCAAAAACGATCGACAACGACCTCAACGGGACCGATTACACGTTCGGCTTCGACACGGCGGTCTTCATCGCCACTGAGGCGATCGACCGCCTCCACACGACCGCCGAGTCGCACAACCGGGTCATGGTCGTGGAGGTGATGGGCCGCCACACGGGCTGGATCGCCGTCATGAGCGGGATTGCGGGTGGAGCAGACGTGATCCTGATCCCCGAGCAGCCGATCTCGATCGACGAGGCCTGCGACGACATCCGCCGCCGGCACGAGCGCGGCAAGGACTTCTCGATCGTCGTCGTCTCGGAGGGCTACGAACTCGAGGGACTCGTGGACGGTGGCGAGCAGGACGAGTTCGGCCACGTCCGGCTGTCACAACGCGGAGTCGGCGACGCGCTCGGGCGCGAGATCGAAAGACGGACCGGCTTCGAGACCCGCGTGACCGTGCTCGGGCACGTCCAGCGCGGCGGTTCCCCCACTCCGCGCGACCGCGTGCTCGCCACCCGGTTCGGGCTGAAGGCGGCCGACCTTGTGGACGAGGAGAGGTTCGGCCAGATGGCGTCGCTGCGGGGCGACCGAGTCGTCGAGGTGCCGCTCAAAGACGCGACCGCGGAGCTGAAGACCGTGCCGCCGGAGTGGTACGACGTGGCGAAGGCCTTCTTCGGCTAGTGGCCGTCACCGAGCGCGGGCTCCAGAGCTTTTCGTCCATGACGGCGCCGCTGCGGCGGGTGCTACTGCGCCCGCCTCAGGCCGGTGACCTGCGGTTTTGGCGCGAGTACGGCTGGCGGGCCGAGCCGGAGGCGGCCGGGATCGCGAGCGAGCACGAAGCCCTCTGCGAGCTGCTTGCCGGCGTCGGAGCCGAGGTTGTCCTGGCCGAGGTACCGGTGAAGGGCGATCCCGATGCGATTTACGTCTACGACCCGGCGCTGATCGCAGACGACGGCGCGGTGTTGCTCCGGCCCGGAAAGGCGGGTAGACGCGGCGAGCCGAAAGCGCTCGGTCTCGATTTCGCGCGGGCGGGCGTGCCGGTTGCGGCGCGCCTCGACGAGCCCGCGCGCGCCGAGGGCGGCGACCTGATCCGGCTCGACGAGCGAACGCTGCTCGTCGGTCTCGGCTACCGGACGAACCAGGCCGGCGCCGACGCGCTTGCCGAGCTCACAGGTCTCGACGTCGTTACGTTCGACCTGCCGCACTGGCACGGCGAAGGCGAGGTCATGCACCTGCTCTCGCTGCTGAGCCCGCTCGCGGGCGATCTCGTTGTCGCGTACAAGCCCTTGCTCCCCGTCCGGCTCGCCCAACTCCTCGCCGAGCGCGCGATCGAGGTCGTCGAGGTGCCGGACAAGGAGTTCGGGACGATGGGCGCGAACGTGCTCGCGCTCGCGCCGCGCGTCGCCCTGGTCGTGGAGGGCAATCCGAGGACCCGCAGTAGGCTCGAACGCGCGGGTGTCGAGGTGCTCGCCTACGAGGGCAGGGAACTCTCGAAGGGCGACGGCGGCCCGACCTGCCTGACGTTTCCGCTTCTGCGCGAGCAGCTCTAAACGTCGGGCGGCGCGTCGCCGACGAGGTCAGCCACGCTGCGCGGTTCGACGATGACGCCGTCGAAGCCAGCGCGTTCGAGCGCGCCGACATCGTCGGCGCTTGCGGCAGGCAGCTCGGCGATCGCCAGCTTCCCGGCCGGAACATCGGGCAGGAGATCGAGCACGCGCTCCAGCGCCTCCTCGCCATCCGCGCCGGTCGCCGAGAGCACAAAGATCTCTGGGTCGAGCTGCTCGAGCGCAGACTCGAGGTGTTCCTCGTCGTCGATTCGGAAGGCGAGCTCGCAGATCTCGGAGAACTCGCCTGACAACTCGGCGAGCGAGCCCAGATCCTCCCCCACGTCGAGGAGACAAGCATCGGCCTCGTGAGGCGGCCGGCCCCGGTCGCGCGGCCACGCCAGGAGGACCGGCAAGCTGGTCGCCGTTCGGATCTGCGCCAGCGCTCCGTCATCGAGACCCGCGACGAGCACGGCCTCAGCCCCCTGCTCCTCAACCCGGGCGGCATCGTCTGCAGCCGTAATCCGGGCGATCAGCGAGATGCCGTCGCCTTCGGAAATCGCCTGACTGAAACGCCTGCCCGCGTTCACCGGCGCAGATTCTTCACGATTGCGTCACCCACGCGCGCGAAATTCTGAATTAGGCTCGTCGCGGGGAGGAGGCTGGGTACGCCTTACGGCGGCGCCACCGGACACGGCCCGGCGAGACACCCATCGGGTGCCCTGAGGCGTCGCCTTGCGACGCCGACCTGGAGGCCGCGGCGGCTCTGCCGTCGCGGCCGTGCTAAACCCGACTGAGGTCACTGCCCGGCGGTCACATCCCCATCGGATGCCAGACCGTCTTGAGCTCGAGAAAGCCGGCGATCTCCCAGGGGCTCTGGTCCTCGACCGAGCCCCGGACGATGCGCTTGACGTTGTCCGCGGCCAGCCGCTCGAGCTCGGGAATGTCGCCGTCAGCTCCGGTCACGTCCAGCGCGTTCACATCCATGTGGGACGCCAGCACCGAGGCGAGCTCGCTCCGAAAACCCGTCAGGAGATTGACGACGCCCCCCGGGACGTCAGACGTCGCGAGCACCTCGGCGAGCTCGATCGCCGCGAGCGGCCGCGATTCCGACGCGACCACGACTGCGGCGTTGCCACCGACCAGCACCGGCGCGAGCCGGGAGACCAGGCCGAGCAGCGGCGGCTCGTCGGGGACGAGCACGCCGACGACGCCGGTGGGCTCCGGCACGGTGAAGTTGAAATAAGGCCCCGCGACCGGGTTCGCCGAGCCAAGAACCTGAGCGAGCTTGTCGGCCCAGCCCGCATACCAGACGAACCGATCGACGGCGGCGTGCACCTCGGCCTCGTTTCCGGTCAGCTCCGCGAACTCCCGCGTCCGGGCCTCGAGCATCTCGGCGACTCGGTACAGCACTTGGCCCCGGTTGTACGCGGTCATGCCCGCCCACTTCGGCTGCGCGGCGCGCGCGATCCGCACCGCGTCGCGGACGTCCTTCCGCGATGCCCGCGCGACGTTTTGCCCCTCAGCCTCGTACGTGCGGCCCGACTCCGAGCGCGGGAAGGCGCCGCCGATGTAGAGCTTGTAAGTCTTCTTGACCGGCAGGCGGCCGCCGCGCTCAGCCACCGGTTGACTCCGCTCCGTCGAACGCCAGATACGGCTCGAGCCCGTGTCGCCCGCCCTCGCGGCCGAAGCCCGACTCCTTGTAGCCGCCGAACGGCGAGGCCGGATCGAAGCGGTTGTAGGTGTTCGCCCAGATCACACCGGCCTCGAGCCGCTGCGCCATCCAGAGGATCCGCGACCCCTTCTCGGTCCAGACCCCGGCGGAGAGCCCGTACGGGGTGTTGTTCGCCTTCTCGACCGCCTCGTCGGGTGTCCGGAAGGTGAGTACCGAGAGCACCGGCCCGAAGATCTCTTCCTGCGCGATCCGGTAGCTCTGGGCGACGTTGGTGAAGACGGTCGGGGCGAACCAGTAACCCTTTTCCGGCAGGCGGCAAGGCGGCTGGTAGATCTCGGCGCCCTCCTCCTTGCCCGCCGCGACGAGCTCCTCGATCTTCTCCAGCTGCTGACGCGAGTTGATCGCGCCGACGTCGGTGTTCTTGTCGAGCGGATCGCCGACGCGCAGCGTCGTCAGCCGACGCTTCAGCTTCTCGATCAGCGGCTCGTAGATCGACTCCTGGACGAGCAGCCGCGAGCCGGCGCAGCAGACGTGGCCCTGGTTGAAATAGATCCCGTTGACGATTCCCTCGACCGCCTGGTCGAGCGCGCAGTCGTCGAAGATGATGTTCGCGGCCTTGCCGCCGAGCTCGAGCGTGAGCTTCTTGCCGGTGCCGGCGAGCTCACGCTGGATCGCCTTGCCGACCTCGGTCGAGCCGGTGAAGGCGATCTTGTCGACGCCGGACTTGACGAGCGCCGCGCCGGTCCGCCCGCCGCCCGTGATGATGTTGACGACGCCCGGCGGCAGCTCGGCCTGGCGCAGCACGTCGCAGAAGAGCAGCGCCGAGAGGGGTGTCGTCTCGGCCGGCTTCAGCACGACCGTGTTCCCGGCGGCCAGCGCCGGCGCGATCTTCCACGCGAGCATCAGCAGCGGGAAGTTCCAGGGGATGATCTGCCCGGCGACGCCGAGCGGTTTCGGGCGGCGGTGGGGGAAGGCGTACTCGAGCTTGTCCGCCCAGCCCGCGTAGTAGAAGAAATGCGCGGCCGCGAGGGGCAGGTCGACGTCTCGCGACTCGCGGATCGGCTTGCCGCCGTTCAGCGACTCGAGCACGGCGAACTCACGCGAGCGCTCCTGCAGGATCCGGGCGATCCGGTAGAGGTACTTGGCGCGCTCGGCGGGAGCGGCCGCCGACCAGCCGTCCTCGAAGGCCTCCTGGGCGGTGCTGACGGCGAGCGCGACATCCTCGGCCCCGGCCTGCGAGATCTCCGCGAGCGGCTCCTCGCTGGCGGGAGCGATCGTCTGGTAGTAGTCACCGGAGCGCGGCTCGACGAACTCGCCGCCGACGAAGAGGCCGTAACGCTCCTCGAGCGTGACGATCTCTCGCGATTCGGGCGCGCTTGCGTAGTCCCATTTGGACGGGGCCGGCGTCCGGCCGCCGCGTTGTTCGAGCTCTGCCATCAGTCGATCGTGAAGTAGTCGGGATTCTGGTAGCGCCCGGTCTTCTCCTTGCGGATCTGCATCAGGACGTCGTTCAGGAGCGAGGAGGCGCCGAAGCGGAAGAGATCAGGCGTCAGCCAGTCGAGCCCGAGCGTCTCGTGGACGAGCACGAGCGTCTGCACCGCCTGCTTCGCGTTGCGGATCCCGCCGGCCGGCTTCATGCCGACCCGGCGTCCGGTCTCGTCGAAGACGTCGCGGATCGCCTCGAGCATCACGAGCGTCACGGGCAGCGTCGCCGACGAGGAGAGCTTGCCGGTGGAGGTCTTGATGAAGTCTGCGCCCGCGGCGATCGCGAGCAGCGAGGCGCGGCGCACGTTGTCATAGGTGCCGAGCTCGCCGACCTCGAGGATCACCTTCAGGTGCGTTTCGCCGACCGCCTCCTTGACCTGAACGATCTCGTCGTAGACCTTCGCGTAGCGGCCGGCCAGGAAGGCGCCGCGATCGATCACCATGTCGACCTCGTCGGCGCCGAGCTCGACCACGCGCCGTGCCTCGGCCACCTTGAGGTCGGTCGGGCTCTGGCCAGAAGGAAAGGCCGTCGCGACGGAGGCGACTTTGACGCCGCTGTCGCCGACTCGCTCGCGGGCCGTCTGAACGAGGTTCGGGTAGACGCAGACCGCGGCGACCGAGGGGATACTCGCGTCGGAGGGGTCCGGCCGGACCGCCTTCGAGGCGAGCGCCGCGACCTTGCCGGGCGTGTCGGCTCCCTCGAGCGTGGTCAGATCCATCATCCGGACGGCGAGATCGAGCGCGAATAGCTTCGTCTCGCGTTTGATCGAGCGGCGCGAGAGGTCTGTAGCGCGCGCCTCGACAGCCACCTGATCGACGGAGCCGATGCGGGGGAGTCTGGGCTCGAGCGGGAGCTCGAAGCCCGTCGGGAGGGCCGGCGCCTGCGCCACGCGCCTGAGTGTAGCCCCCGCATGGCGCCACAACGCAGCGCCTCACGGGATCCGTTAGCTCAGCGGCCTGCGCTCAGCAGCGCCCGAACGACGCCGTCCATGTCGTCGACGATCACATCTGCGCCGCGGACGAGCTGGGCGCGATCGCTGGTACGAGGCGAGCTGACGGCGATCGAGCGGAAGCCGGCGGCCTTCGCGGTCGAGACGTCATCGGGCGTGTCGCCGATCTCGGCGGTCGCGGAGGCCGGCCAGTCTCCGGCCCGCTTCCGGGCGAGCTCGAGCAGCGCGCCTCGCTCTTCAGCCTCGCAGCCGAACGCGCCCTCGCCGGGCGGAAAGAAGCGCTCGAGCCCGAGCCGCTGCAGACGGGCCCTAGCCATCGGCTCGGGGTTCCCTGTGACGAGCCCGAGACGGACGCCTGCGGCCTGGAGCCGGGCCAGCCCCTCGGCGGCGCCCGGGCGTGGCTCCCAGCCGCTCGTGTCCGCGTCGGCGAGGAGCTCGAGGTAGCGCTCTGCGAATGCGGCGCACCACGTGTCCAGGCGTTCGTCGACAGCCGCGTCGGCCACGCCTGCGGCGCGAAGAACATTGCGGCCAATGCGCTTTGCGGTCAGGCCGCGGTGCTCGACGTTGGCGGGTGCATCGGCGGGTACCTGGACGCCGTAGACCTGCTCGAGGGTCGCGACGAGCGCGCGGCCGCTGAGCCGGTCGTGGGTCAGGAAGAGCGTTCCGTCGAGGTCGAACAGCGCAAGCAGCGCGGTCAAATCCCGAGCCGCTCCAGCATCGCCGCGTCGCGGCGCCACTTCGGCCGCGTCTTGACTTGAAGCTCGAGGAAGATCTGGCGGCCGAGCAGGTGCTCGATCTCGGGCCGTGCCCGCGTGCCGATCTGCTTGATCACAGAGCCGCCGCGCCCCACCACGATTTGCTTCTGCGACTCGGTCTCGACGAAGACCGTCGCGTGCACGACCTTTTCTCCCAGCTCGTCGACCTCGACCGAGATCGCGTGCGGAACCTCGTCGCGGGTCAGCTGGAGGGCCTTCTCGCGTATCAGCTCGGCGATCTGCAGTTCGGCGACCAGGTCGGTCCGCTGGTCGGCGGGGAAGTAGAGCGGGCCTTCCAGCAGCAGCCCGACGAGCTCTTCGCGGAGCTCCGCGATGCCGTCGCCCGTGACCGCGCTGACCGGATGCAGTGCGTGGAACTCGCCCAGCTGCGAGGCGGTCTGCATCTGTCCGGCGATGTGGCCCGGCTTCAGCCGGTCGACCTTGTTGAGCGCGATCACAACCGGCACGCCGAGCGAGAAGACCCGCTGGGCGATGAAGCGGTCGCCGGCGCCGATCCGCTCGCGCGCCGAGAGAACGAAGAGAACGGCGTCGACCTCTTCGAAAGACTGGTCGACCGTCCGCTGCATCCGCTCCGTCAGAGGGTCGCGGGGCCGCTGGAACCCCGGCAGGTCGGCGAGCACGAGCTGGTAGTCGTCCCCGTTGGCGATCCCGAAGATCCGCTGGCGCGTCGTCTGCGGCTTGTCGGAGACGATCGCCACCTTGCCGCCCGAGAGCGCGTTGACGAGCGTCGACTTGCCGACGTTCGGACGGCCGGCGACGGCGACGAAGCCGCTCTTCATCCGCGGCTCGGTCGGCTCGGGCCGCAGCGTTTCAGGCGCCCACCCCCGGGGGCGGGGTCCAAACGCTTGTCCCGGGGCGAACGATAGAAGTCAAAGGCGCGCGGGTGTGCGGCGCGAGCGTGCCGGGATGTGACGGGACCGTGCCGATTCGTCACGCCGGCAGGTCCCACGACTCCGGCAGCAGCTGATCGAGCCCATACGAGACGACTTCGCCGTCCGGCTTCGGGAACGTCACCCGCTCGAGGCGAAACTCGTGCAGCCACTGGCGGCAGCCCCCGCAGGGCGACGCCGTGATCGCGATCTCGACCAGGTCGCCGGGGCGGCAACCGTCGACGACCGCGCACGCGATCGCCGTCCGCTCGGCGCAAATTCCGAGCGGGTAGGCCGCGTTTTCGACGTTCACGCCCTCGTAGATCCTCCCGTCGCGCGCGCGCACGGCGGCCCCGACGAGGTAGTTCGAGTACGGCGCGTAGGCCCGCGCCGCGACCGCCGTCGCGCGGGCGAGGAGGTCGTCGCTCACGAGAAGAGCTGGAACACGGCGAGGGTGACGAGCGCGCCGAGAACCCCTCCATAGGCGACCTCGACCGTCGAGTGGACGCCGGCCTCGATCCTCGACTGTGCGACGAGGAACGCCATCAGGAGCGCGATCGACGAGATCAGGAACCGGTGCTCGGCGCCGACGACGTAGGTCGCGGCCATCCAGCCCGCGAAGGCGAGCGCCGCGTGTCCCGATGGCAGGCCGCCGCGAAGCGGCGTTCCGCGGCCGGTGTAGGCCTTCGTCGCGATCACGAGCAGGATCGTCAGGACGAGCGCGATCAGCGTCAGGTTGGCCGGCGCGTCACGGAGACGGTCGAGCAGGCGCGTGCTCCGCTCGGAGACCTCGCCCGAGAAGACGAGGTAGCCGATTGCGACCGCGTTGACGGTCGCGATCAGGACTGCGCCCGCGGCGACATCCTTCGCCAGCTTCGCGAGCGGGTCGAACGAGGTGGTGGCCACGTCGATCGCCTGCTCGAGCGCCGAGTTGATCATCTCGGTGATGAAGACGAATGCGATCGCCAGCAGTAGCGCGATCAGCTCGAGCTTCGAGACGCCGACCCAGACCGCCGCGACGAGCACGACGACCGCGACAGCGAAGTGCACACGCATGTTCCGGTGCGTGCGGAGCACGTGGATGATCCCCTCGGTGGCGAAGTTGAAGCTGTCGAGGACCGACGGGGTCCGGCCAAGCGGCCTGCGCAAGGGCTCCTGCTCGCCCGCGCCGTCTCCGTTGCCTCGTAGCCGCGTCCGCGGACTGATCAGGCGCGCCACGACTGCTCCTTCGCCTCCATCTCCGGCCCGTGCTCGTAGCCGAGCAGATGCAGGAGGCCGTGCACGAGCGGCTGTCGCCAGGCTTCGCCGACCACCTGCGGGCAGAGAACGGCGTCGCCGAACTGGCGCGGTACTCCGCCGGGCAGGCTCTCGCGGCCGTCGATCGGAAAAGAGAGCACGTCGGTCGCCTCGTCGACGCCCAGATGCTCGTGCTTCAGCGAGCGGATCTCGGCCGGGCCGACGAAGAGCAGGCCAAGCTCGCCCTCCTCGACGCCCTCGGCCTCGAACACGCTGCGAGCAACCGCGGTCGCGCCTGCCTCGTCCACTTCGACGCCGCTGCGATTCGAGACTTCGACGGCAATCACGTTCCTATCTGCTCCGCTCGGTGCCGGTCTCCTCCGCGTGCAACCGGTACGCCTCGACGATTCGCTGGACGAGCTTGTGCCGGACGACATCCTCGTGCCCGAAACGAACGAAGGCGACACCATCGAGCGAGCCAAGGATGTCCTGTACCTGGATCAGTCCGGACGCCTGATCGCGCGGCAGGTCGACCTGAGTGACGTCGCCGGTGACGACCACCTTCGAGCCGAAGCCGAGGCGGGTGAGAAACATCTGCATCTGCTCCGGGCTCGTGTTCTGCGCCTCGTCGAGGATGATGAAGGAGTCGTTCAGCGTCCGGCCGCGCATGAAGGCCAGTGGCGCGACCTCGATCACGCCCTTCTCCATGTGCGCCGTCAGCCGGTCGGGCTCGAGCATGTCGTAGAGCGCGTCGAAGAGCGGTCGCAGGTAGGGATCGACCTTCTCCAGCAGCGTTCCGGGGAGGAAACCGAGCCGTTCCCCGGCCTCGACCGCGGGTCGCGTCAGGATGATCCGGCCGACCTCGCGGTTCGACAGCGACGCCACCGCGAGCGCCATTGCGAGGTACGTCTTGCCGGTCCCTGCCGGGCCGATCCCGAAGGTGACGGTGTGATTGCGGATCGAGTCGACGTAGCGCTTCTGCGTCACCGTCTTCGGGGCGATCTTCTTGCCGCGATGACGCCAGACGACGTCGTCGAAGACCTCGCGGATGTCCTCGGTCTGCTCGAGCGCCGAGAGCACGGCATCGACGGTCGTGGGGCTGATGTCGTGTCCACCCTCGACCAGGTCCGCGAGCTCGTCGACGACAGCGCGAGCTTGCTCGACGTGGGGCTCGTCGCCCTCGATCGTCAGCCGGTTTCCGCGCAGCACGATCGTGCACCGCAGCCGGTCGCGCAGGGCGCCGAGCACGCCGTCGCCGATCGTGGCCAGCTCGGCCGCGACCTCGTTCGAGACGGAGAAAACCTCCTGCACCGGGCCTCAGTGTAGGCACCGGCACCGCCCCTTCGCCCGCGCGGGTTTGGGCCCGGCGCGGAGGCGCGAGGCGCGCGGCTCAGGCGAGCTTCTCGCGCACGAGCTGGCTGACGACCGAGCCATCGGCGCGTCCCGAGACCTGCGGCATCACGTCCGCCATGACGCGGCCGAGGTCGCGCATGCTCGTCGCGCCGACCTCTGCGATCGCGTCGTCGATGATCTCCTCGAGCTCGTCCTCGGAGAGCGGCTCGGGCATGAACTCCTCGAGCACTCCCAGCTCTCGCTCTTCTCCGAGCGCCTGCTCCTCGCGGCCGCCGCCTCGAAAGGCCTCCGCCGCCTCGAGCCGGCGCTTGCGCTCGCGCTGGAGCACCTGCAGCTCCTCGTCGTCGTGCAGCGGCCGCTGCAGCTCCTTCTCCGCCGAGCGGAGACTCGAGAGGATCAGGCGCAAGGCGTCCCGACGCGACTGGTCTCGCGCCACCATGGCCTGCTTGAGCTCGTATCGGCGACGAATTCCAGCATCCGCTTCGCCTCGTCGGGCTCGAACTCGCCGATCTCGCGGAAGCTCGGGACGTGCCGCTCCGGGATCACAAGCAGGTGCACGTCGGCGCGCGGGTTGATGTCCTCGATCGCGACGAGGCCGTCGGCCTTTCGCACATGGTCGCCCTCCTTGTACAGCCGACAGAAAAGGCAGTCGTTCTGAGAGCTCAAGGCGTAGGACCTCCCGGCGCCATGATTGAGCCGGAGTTGGACGGCCGCACGGGCGAAGCCCGCACGGCCTCCGGGCGGCGTCGCCGAGTCGACGCCTCAGGCAGCGAGGATCCCCTCCTCCGAGACCCCAGCCGCACGGACGTTGACCAGCTCGCCGACGGGCGCATCGACCAGCCAGGGCGAATAGTCGTCGCCGTAGCCGCGGCCGGGGCGATCGACGAGCACGACGTCATCCGTGCCGAGCTTCGAGCGCCAGCGCTCGATGCACGCGGCGTGCGAGACCGCGCGCAGCCGCGACCCCCGGTCCTTCTTGATCGCAGGCGGAACCGAGTCTTCGGCGGCGGTGCGGGTGCCCGGACGCGGCGAGTAGGGAAAGACGTGCACCTTCGTGATCCCGGCCGCGCGGACGAGCCCGACAGTGCGCCGAAACGCAGGCTCGTCCTCGGCCGGAAAGCCGACGATCACGTCCGTCGTCAGGTTGAAGTCTCCGAGCGCTTCGAGGCGCCGCAGGTAGATCGTGCTCGTGTAGCGGCGGGCCATGGCGCGGAGAACGCGGTCGTCGCCGGACTGCAGCGGCACGTGCAGATGGCGCGCCAGCGTCGGCGTCTCGCGCAACGCCGCGACGAGCTCGTCGTTGACGTGATTGACCTCGATCGACGAGAGCCGCAGGCGTGCCAGGCCGGGAATCGCACCGGCCTCGCGCAGGAGGCGAGCGAGCGTGTAACCCGCTTCCCGGTCGCGATAGCAGCCGAGATTGATCCCGGTCAGCACCACCTCCCGGTGACCTTGGTCGACCCGGCGGCGAATCTCGCCCAGGACCGCGGCGGCGCGCCGGCTGCGGGAACGGCCCCGCACGAGCGGAACGACGCAGAAGTTGCAGGAGAAGCTGCAGCCGTCCTGCACCTTCACGAAGGCGCGCACGCGGTCAAGCCGCGCTTCAGCCTGCACGCAGCCGATCGCGCCGACATCGCCCGCCACGAGCTCCGGCGTCTCCTCGCTGCGGCGGGCAATCACTCGCACGTTGGCTGGCATGCCGGCGAACGCATCGCCGGCGAGATTGGCGCCGCAGCCCGTGACGTAAACGCGCACGTGCGTCCGCGCAGCCCTTGAGACGGCGTGCCTGGACTTGCGCACGGCCTCGTGCGTGACGCAGCAGGTATTGACGACGGCGACGTCCGCGCAGTCCGACTCCATGTGCCCGTCGGCGAGCAGCCGCTCACGCACCGCCTGCGCGTCCGTCTGTGAGACCTTGCAGCCGAGAAAGCGGATCGAGAAGCGCGCCACGGCGCGGGATGCTACTCCCGAGCGTGTAGATCGGCAGCCCACCCGTCGAGTCGCCGGCGAGCGACGGCGCGGAAACCACGCACCCGCGGGACGTGCGGCTCGAAGTATCCCGAGGTTACGAGCTGGGTGCACTCCAGTCGCGGGCCGACGGCGGCGACAAGCTCTTCGCTGATGTTCGCGACACCCACATCGGTCTTCGGCAGCGGATCGACGCGTGCATCAGCGCGCCGGAAGTCGAGCTCGACTCCGTTCGCGGCCGCGTTTGCCTCGGCGGCCACGATCGCGTGCGGATCGCAGTCGAGCCCGACGATTGGAGCAAAGCCCAGTTTCGCGGCCGCGATCGCGAGCACCCCTGAGCCGCAGCCGACGTCGAGCAAGGACGTGGGCTCCAGCTCGCTCAGGAGCTCGAGACAGAGCCGCGTCGTCGGATGCGATCCGGTCCCGAACGCCCGGCCGGGATCGATCGTGATCGCGTCCTCGTCCTGCGGCGCCTGCTCCCAGGGCGGCACGATCCAGATGCGGCCGGCGCGCACCGGCCGGTGAAAGTGCTTCCAACGCTCCTCCCAGTCGGCCGGCACCTCTTTCGCCGCAACCGCTCCGAAGACGGCCGACATCCGAGCCTCGCCGCCCGCGTCGGTGTAGGCCGAGAGCTCGAATTCGTCGCCGCGCTCGGCCTCTTCGAAGCCCTCCGGGAAGAGCGCCAGCATCTCGGCGCGTGCCGACTCCGCGGCTTCGCCGTCGACCGTGACGGAGACGCGCCGCAGGCCGATCAGCGGAACGCGCTCTTCAGCTTCTCGAAGAAGCCTTCGTCGACGCTGTAGGTCTCGTCGTCCGTCGAGCGTGCGAACTCCTCGAGCAGCCGCCGCTGCTCGTCGTTCAGCCGGCGCGGAACGGCGACGTTGACGAGCACGCGCTGGTCGCCTCG
>WNFY01004035.1_pt1 | contig 26199 bp, 21 predicted proteins | sample 5400091 | NCBI WGS metagenome assembly WNFY01 (sample SAMN13153364, study PRJNA577476) | soil metagenome | isolation source: 60 cm soil or saprolite under grassland replicate 1 | place: USA:California | collected 2016-06-15 | reverse complement strand
GGCCTCTGCGGCTGCCGGCGTATTCGAAAGAGGTGTTGCGGAACTCGAACTCGCCCCGCGCCCGCGCGATCGGGAGGGCGTGTGGGTTCTCAGAGATCTCGGGAGATTGGCGGAGTAGCACGAAGCACCGCTCAAGACTGATCATCCAGCTTTGTAAGTCGGTTATTTTGCCGGTCAGCAGTTGAAGCGGCTGGTACATCTGTGCGATGTAGGCCATGACGATCAGCAATGATCCCACGGTCAGAGACTGGCTTCGTACATGCTTGACTCCAATGTAGAGCGCCGCTGCGGTGCCACCAGCCAGAGTGAGCCCGATCAGCATATTGAATACTGCCTGCCACAGTGCGAGCTTTACCTGCCCGGAGACTCGCTGATTTGAGCGCCGGATGAAGCGCTCGTGCTCGCGGTCTTCTTGCCCAAATGCTTTGATCACGCGTATGCAGCCGAGAACTTCCTGAATGACTGACATGGCGCTGCTGTCCAAGTCTTTGATCATCTTGGAACGGAGCCGAACAAACTGACTGCAGGCCAGAGTCAGCCCCAGCAGCAAAGGAATGATTGCCAAGGCGACTAGCGCCAGGGCTGGGTCAATCCGCATGGTGACGAACACCATGCCAACGAGGGTGAGGAGCGCGGTAATCAAAGGGATCAGTCCCTGGATCACGACGTACTGAATGGCCGGCGCGTCATGTTGAATGCGATAAACCGAATCGCTTGGACCGTAATGATCATGAAACGAGAGCGGTAGGCGCTGCACGTGATTGAGCAGCTTGGCACGAAAATGCCAAACCAAACGTTCGCCAATATAGGTCTGCAGCCACCAGCTTCCCAGGCCTTGCAGGTTCACCAAAACGGCGATTGCAAGGAGCAGCGCGATGGCCCAAAACAAAATGCTCGCAGTGTGGTGGGCAGGCACGAGCGCGGCCATAAACGTTGGCGCAGGATGGTTCCCGAGAGCGCCGTCAACGGCGAGCTTTAAAGGCAAGGGATAGAGCAATGTGAGCGGCAGCGAGAGAAGACTAAGCCCGGCGATCAGCGCCAATGACCCAGCACAATGGCGCGACTCCGCCAATACCTGGAGCAAGACAGGAAACTTTTTTGAAACCCCGATTGACACGAAGAGAAACCAGCTTTGCGCCAACAATACTGGATGTACTTAGGTGGAGCAAGGGAATTGGTGAGGAATGCGGGTTACCGAGGTAAACGCCTCGGCAGAGGGACTATTGCAGTCCACCCAGCAGGTCGGAACAGGAGAGGCAGCAGGCGTCCGGATTGAGGCGCGACAATTCACGAAATTCAAACGTGCCCGTGCTGACCGCTACGATTTGAGCGTTGACATAGCGGGCGGCAAGAATATCGTCGGGCGTGTCCCCGATGAAACATACGGTACAAGCGCTGCCCAGAAGTCTCCGGGCCATGGTTACGGCATTGTCGAAAATTGCAGTACGCAGCTCACAGGCGTCGCCAAAGCTGCCGACTGAGAAAAACTTGCGAAGACCAGCAGAGATGAGTTTGCTCCATCCGACGGCCTCGAGGTTTCCGGAAGCTACTCCCAGCAATTTGCTACGCAAGCTAACTTGAGATAACAGCTCTGGGATCGCGGGGCACACTTCAGGAACAATCGCCTCTGCATTGGCGTGGACCTCGCGGCAGACCGCCGCCAGCGTCTTCTTTAATCCTGCGTCGAAGGTAGATGACCTCACGCCGCATCTTGCGACCGCCGCACGCAAAATCGCGACATCTGTTTTGCCATGGTAGGACAACCCTTCAATTGTGGTGTCAATGCCGTAGACCTCTAACATCGCTTGATGTAATGCATTCCAGTGCACCAAGTCGCGAGTCACGAGGAGAGTCCCATCTATGTCAAAAAAATACGCATCAGCTTGGATTCGTGATCGAGATATCGAGGGGGAGAGTTGCGATGACGAAGTGGGATAGACCTGGGACAAATCTTTCTCCGCGAACTTCGATGCGGGGAATTAACAAAAAGGCCGCTCAGGAAAATTCGCCGTCGCAGGATGGTAATAGTTGCGGGCTTGGAGAAAATCGCGCGCTTCGAGGCTTTTTGACACAAGTAAAGGATTCGCTATCGGGATTCAGGATCCATGAGTTCCTGGGAAGGTCGTAAAACTAATAGCCCTTGCCCAATTTTCGTCGAGAGCCTCAGTTTCCCGGCGTTGAGAGCACAAGTTTTAGCACACAGTTAGGGGCCTTGGAATGTAATCCGAAACGCAGAGGCATATTTGGAGGGCGGCTGCGGCGGCAACTTCAGGTGTAATCCGTCGGGCCGTTGGTGAAAGTCAATTTTGGCGTCGCCGCCGAGCAAAGCAACCGATTCCACTTTCTGATTTCCTGGAACATTGCTGGCGAGCGCATGAATTACGGTTTCCGCGCTGGATGGCCAACCAAGTTCGATGGCGTAGAGAGCGCCGCCCTTCGTTGTGAAACGGAAATCTTCGGGAGTGTATTTGGCGGTCTCGGTATCGTGGAATGCTCCAGCCGCCACCTGAGTCGGACCTTCACCGTACGTCCTCCAGATGCGGGTGCCGTAGATGGCTTCTCCATTTACTTTCAGCCAAGCGCCGACGTCCCTGAGCACCTGCTGCACTTCATCGGGAATTGTGCCATCGGAGCGCGGGCCAATGTTCAACAGCAGATTGCCATTCTTGCTAACAATATCCGCCAGTTGATGGACAACGAACTGCGGCGACTTGAAAGTGTCATCTTTGATGTATCCCCAGGACTTATTGCTGATCGAAGTGTCAGTTTGCCAGTGAAGCGGGCGAATGTTGCCAAGCTGTCCGCGCTCAAAGTCGAGCACGGCGGAGTGCTCGGCCATTGCGGATTCCTTGTAGTCAATGATTCCGACGTGATCGCCATACTTTAGTGAAGCGTTGTAGTAGAAGGCGGCGAAACGGGTGAGGTTCGGGCGAATCGAGGGCTGACCGATCCACCAATCGAAGTAAATGACGTCAGGATGGTACTTCTGCACGATCTCGGTCGCGCGGGCAAGCCAATCGTCAGCCCACGCAGAGGAGACGTAGGTGAAGTCATTGGCGAGGCTTGATCCGTTCTTGGCTTCGAGCCAATTGTGCGCAGGTCCGTAGAAGGCAGCGTACTTGGGATCGTTGATGTCGGATGGAATGCTGCGGCCTACTCCCAGAAAAAAATTGTGTTCCACACGGTGCGATGAAGTGCCAAAGTGTAGGCCTTCGGCGCGGACGGCTTTTGCCAAATCGCCGATGACGTCACGGTGCGGGCCCATCTTTACCGCGGTCCAGTCGCTGAGGTCGCTGTCATACATTGCGAACCCGTCATGATGTTCGGCGACGGGCACAACGTATTTTGCTCCGGCATCCTTAAACAGTTTTGCCCAGGCCTCCGGATCAAAGCGCTCGGCTTTGAATAGCGGTACAAGATCTTTGTAGCCGAATTTGTCTTGAGGTCCGTAGGTTGCGATGTGGTGCTTGTATTCCTCGGATCCCTTGACATACATATTGCGCGGATACCACTCATTGGCGAAAGCAGGAACGGAATACACGCCCCAGTGAATGAAGATTCCGAATTTTGCGTCCTGATACCATTCGGGAATTTCATATTTCTGCAATGACTCCCAGTCAGTGCGATATGGGCCTTCTTGGTCGGCGCGGTCCACTTCTTCCAGGAGTTTGCCGCGTTGTGGGCTGAATTTCGCAGTGGCGTTCTGCCAGGCTTGATCAATGATGGCGGGGTTTTCAGAAGCCGTGGGAAAGGTCGTGTCTTGTGCGCAAAGCGGGGTTGCGAAGATCGTCAGTACAACCAAAGCTTTAGCGAACCACAAGCGTCGCGCGGTGAACATTGTTTCCTCCCGGAACAGAGTTTTTATCACATATTCATTACTCAGGGGCTGGATTGATCTGCGAGTCAAGGGCGGGTTTGGCCGCTACCAATGATCTGATATTTGGTGGAGGTCAGTTCTTTGAGCGCAAATGGACCGCGGCAGTGCAGTTTTTGGGTGCTGACGCCCATTTCCGCGCCGAAACCGAATTCGCCGCCGTCGGTGAAGCGGGTCGAGGCGTTCCAATAGATGGCGGCAGAATCTATCTCGCGAAGGAATTTGTTCGCGTTGCTCTCATCGGCGGTGATAATCGCTTCCGAGTGCTTGGTTGAGTGGCGATTAATGTGAACAATGGCCGCATCCAGGCTCGGAAGAATACGAATTGCAATACAAAGGCGGAGATACTCTTCGTCCCAATCGTCATCAGTCGCGGGGCCAACCGTGAGTACGAGTTGGCAGGTTTCCGTGTCGCCGCGCACTTCGACTCCTGCATCTGTCAATTGGCGGACGATCTGTGGCACGAATTTGTCCGCGATTCGTGAGTGCACGATGAGTTTTTCGGCTGCGTTGCATACCGATGGGCGTTGCGTTTTCGCATTCAGGATGATACTGGCAGCCATTTTGAGATCGGCGGACTCATCCACAAAGATGTGGCAGTTGCCAGCGCCGGTTTCGATGACGGGAACCAACGCATTCTCTATCACATGCGAGATCAGTCCAGGCCCGCCGCGCGGGATGACGACGTCCACCAAGCCTCGCGCGCGAATCAGCTCCTGCACGGATTCGCGGCTGGTTGAATCGAGCAATTCGATCGCGCCTTCCGGAATGCCGGGAACTCCGGCCATGAGTTCCGCTAAAACCTGATTCGTGGTTGCGGCCTCTTTTCCACCGCGAAGCACAACAGCATTTCCAGTCTTAAGGCAGAGAGTGGCTGCATCTACAGTGACGTTAGGGCGCGATTCATAAACTATTCCTACGACCCCAAGGGGCACGCGGACTCTGCGGATTTGTAATCCATTGGGGCGTGTCCATTGTTCAAGCACTTCGTTTACTGGATCGGCTAACGCGGCTAGCTCTCGACCGGCATGCGCCATTTCTGCAATTCTTTGCGGATCGAGCAGCAGACGATCACGCATGGCTCCGGCGAGGCCCGACTGCTGAATGTCTTGGTGATTGGCGTGGAGAATCTGAGAGGCATGGGCTTCGAGGGTGTCGGCAATTTGAAGCAGCAGTTCGTTCTTTTGCGCAGTTGAAAGCTGGGCTAATTTCGCCGCAGCTACGCGCGCGCGCTCCAGCTTTGCGCGAGTTGATGGCGTCGCGGTTGCAGTGCCGGCCATGATCAGCGCTTCTCCGTCTTTGCTGGAAAATACGTGCCGATTCTGTGCGCAACCGCTTTGGCGATGGCGTCGGGCTCGCTGCCGTTCACAATCGCTACGCTGACACCGGCATCGCTGGCCATCTTCGCAGCGCGCAGCTTGGAACGCATTCCGCCGCGACCGAGTCTGCCGTGACCGTTGCAAAGCGCTTCCATTTCGGGCGTCAGCTTACGGACGGTGCGGATCAAGCGCGGACGCTTACCGTTAGGCGCCAAAAATCCGTCCACGTCGGTAAGGAGCAGAAGCCAGTCGGCATCTACGGCGGCGGCGAGCAGGGCACTGAGTTCGTCGTTGTCGCCGAACGCGCCCTCGAGCTCGCGGACTGACACACTATCGTTCTCGTTGGCGATTGGGACGACTCCAAGCCGGAACAACTGGTTTAGCGTGTTCTGCAGATTCTTGTAGCGCGCAGGCGAGGTGAAGTCGTCGCTTGAAAGCAGCAACTGCGCTACTTTTTTCTTTCCGAAGAAGAGTTGCTCGTAAATGTGCATCAGCGCGCTTTGACCTACAGCGGCGCAGGCCTGCATCAACGGAACCGTAGAGGGGCGCTCAGTCAAACCGAGGTGGGCCATGCCTGATGCAATCGCGCCTGAGCTCACGATCAGAAACTCGTGGTGCGGCAGGTCGAACTGGTCAACCAGCGAACGTAAACGTACGGTGTCAATGCGGCCGCCAGGCGCGATCAGGCTGGTCCCGACTTTGATTACCAGGCGCATGAGCTAATCTAGATACTTTAGCAAGCGCAGGCCAGATCGGCCATGCAACAATTCGATGCTCGACATCACTCCAACCCAGCGGTTTTCCTCCCGCGTAGGCAACTACGCCCGCTGCCGGCCTTCGTATCCGCCGGAAATCATCGCAATTCTGGGGGAGGAATGCGGGCTTACCTCTGAGTCGGTCGTCGCCGATGTTGCCTCGGGCACTGGAATTTTCACCCGCTTGTTACTGGAGAATGGTAATGCCGTCCGTGGCGTGGAGCCGAATGAAGCCATGCGCAAGGCGGGCGAGGAATATCTCGCGAAATATCCGAAGTTCACCAGCATTGCTGGAACGGCTGAGAGCACGACACTCTCTGATGTATCGGTTGATCTGGTGACTGCGGCACAAGCGGCGCACTGGTTTGATCGCGAGAAGGCTCTCGACGAATTCCGGCGGATATTGAAGCCAGCAGGCTATTTGGTGTTGATCTGGAACGATCGCAGAACCGATGCCACGGCTTTTGATCATGAATATGAGCAGTTGCTGGATGAGTATGGAACCGATTATGCCGAGGTGAAGCGGCGCGACAAGGTTTCAACTGAGTTTTTCGGCGCGATTCCGCACAAGACCCGAACTCTGCGAAATTTTCAGGAGTTCGATTACGCTGCACTCGAAGGGCGGCTGCTGTCGTCGTCCTACACGCCTCAGCACGGTCATCCTTCACATCTGCCGATGATAGGCGAGCTCCGGCGCATTTTTGCAGCCCATCAGAATTCGGGCTCGGTTCGAATGGAGTACGATACGAAGCTCGGTCATGTCCTCGCAAGCGAGCGGAAAGCCGTCGTTTCACATGGATCCGGAGGAATTTCGGAAGCATGGGCACGAAGTGATTGATTGGATTGCGGAATATTACAAGCGAGTCGAGTCTCTTCCGGTGCTCTCACAAGTCAAGCCGGAGGAGGTTCGTGCCTCACTGCCTGCCGAGGCGCCTGAACATGGCGAACCGTTTGAAAAGATACTTCAAGACGTTGAAAAACTTATCTTGCCGGGCGTGACGCATTGGCAGTCGCCGAACTTTTTTGCGTATTTTCCAAGCAATACTTCGGGAGTCTCGATCTTGGGCGACTTGCTTTCTTCTGGATTGGGCGTGCAAGGAATGTTGTGGGCCACGAGCCCCGCATGCACCGAATTGGAAACTCTCATGCTGGACTGGCTGGCGCGTGCGCTTGCATTGCCGGAGAAGTTTCTCTCGACAACTTCGGGCGGAGGAGTAATACAGGACACAGCATCTAGCGCAATCCTGTGCGCATTGCTGGCGGCGCGTGAGCGCGCCACGAATTTCGAATCCAATCGCTCCGGAGTGCAACGCAAACTTTGCGCCTACACCTCGACCCAGGCGCACTCGGCGACAGAGAAAGCGATTGGGATTGCCGGCGTAGGTCGAGATTTTCTTCGTCTCATCGAGGTGGATGAGAACTTCGCAATGGAGCCGCAGGCACTAGCGCGCGCGATGAGGCAAGACCGCGAAGCCGGGCTCACTCCATTCTTCGTCTGCGCAACCTCGGGAACGACGTCTTCTAACGCAGTTGATCCTTTGCGAAAGATTGGCCCAATCTGCCATGAGTTTGGCGCATGGCTGCATGTGGACTCGGCCATGTCTGGCACAGCTGCGCTTTGTCCCGAGTTCCGGCACATCAACGATGGCATCGACTATGCGGACAGCTATTGCTTCAATCCTCACAAGTGGATGTTCACCAACTTCGACTGCGACTGCTTTTACGTTGCAGATCGCGAAGCCCTGATCCGGACGCTTAGCATCCTGCCGGAATATCTACGCAACAAGGCGACAGAATCGGGCGCCGTGATTGATTACCGTGACTGGCAGATTCCGCTGGGTCGCCGTTTTCGTTCTTTGAAGTTGTGGTTCGTGCTTCGCTCTTACGGCATCGCGGGCCTGCAGTTTCATGTCCGTGAGCATGTGCGGCTTGCTCAGGAATTCGCAAAGTGGGTTTCAGAGGATGGACGTTTCGCATTGGCTGCTCCCGTGCCATTGAATCTGGTGTGTTTCCGTTTTAAGTCCGGTGATGAGGCCAACCAGCGGTTAATGGATTCTCTGAATCGCAGTGGGGATTTGTATGTCACGCATACTAAGCTCGGTGGCAAACTAACGTTGCGCGTTTGCATCGGCCAAACCAACACACAGGAGCGGCATGTAGAAAGAGCCTGGAAGCGCATTCAAGAAGAGGCCTCCAGGCTCGAGAAGAAATAGATTTGCTTAGTGGGTGAGTTGAGCGGTGCCGATCGATTGACCGGTGACAACCAGTTCAACGCGCCGGTTCTGTTGACGACCTTGGAGCGTCTCGTTTGACGCGACGGGATTGGCTTCTCCGAATCCGTGAATCGAAATTGAAGAAGCGGATACACCCTGCTGCGTCAAATACGATTGCACGGAAGCCGCGCGCTCCTGCGAGAGCTGCTCATTGGACATCGGATTACCTGTGCTGTCTGTGTAGCCGTCCACCTCGATCCGCATGTCCGGATAAGAAATCAAGACCCCAGCGACCTTAGCCAGCCGTTCTCGCGCGGTCGGCTTGAGGTTGGCGCTGCCAGTGTCGAACAGGACATCGGGCATGCTGACGATCAGGCCGCGAGCGCTGTCTCTGGTTTCAAGAATTTGGTTTAATTGCGCGAGCAACTTCTGACGTAGCTCAGTTTGTTGAGTCTCGGCACTTTGTGCTCTCTGATTTGCTTCTTGAGCCTGGCGCCGCGCTTCATCTGTTTGCTGTGCCATTTGCTGGTTCTGTTGCTCAGCCGCGGCACGCTGCTGGGCCTCGGCCTGGGCTTGTTGCTGGGCCTCCTGGGCCTGCTGCTGGGCTTGATCTGCCTGTTGCTGAGCTTGCTGGGCCTGTTGGGCGGCGGTCTGCTGCTGCTCCTCTATTCGTCTTCGCCGATCTGCCTCGGCCTGGGCTTGCTGCTGGGCCCGTTGCGCTTGCTGCTGCGCTTGATCGTTTTGCTGTTCAGCCGCTGCCCTTTGCTGCGCTTCGGCATCAGCGCGCTCTTGAGCACGGCGCGCTTCATCCTGGGACTGATCAGCTTGGGCCTGCGCCTGAGCAGTACGTTCGTGAGCTTCCTGCCGCTCACGGTCAATGCGGGCCTGTTCCTCGCCGCGAACAGAAGTTACTCGCGCCTCCTCGGCGGTTTGAATTGCCTCACGGGCAACGGTACCGATCGCCTTCTTATTTTGATTGCCGCGGTAATAGTCCTCGGCTTCGTTGAGAAGCATTTCGGCGCGTTTCAAAATCTCTGGTGCGTACTGTGCTGCCTGCGCGTCGCGTGCAATGCGGACTGCATTGCGAGCTTCCAACAGGTCTAGTGGTGCATGCTCGTCGTTTCTATAGACATCCTGTTGAACCGGGGTAACTTGAGAGACGTAAATTGAACGCGGAAAAACTTGGTACCGCACGGTGACCAATTCTGGACGTCCTTCAGTTGTGGGCCGCACCGAGTTTTCCGCAACCACTAATTCGCTGGGTTGCGACACGGCAAAATCCGGCTCGCATGTGATCACCAATGCGAAGGATTGTAGGGTGGTCGTGGTGTGGAGAGAAGCATGCTTGTCCTTCACCACGAGTTCACCTACATTCTTGGCCTGCCCCTCGGGACTCACCGTCCAAAGAACATAGGTCAAATATGCGACGTCTATATCTTTTGCAGGCCGCAGGTTGTCAACATCTACGTGAATGTCTGTCAATCCAGATTTATTGATAACCTTGGCCTCGCCGGTAAGGTCCGATATCAGACCGGTATCTTTCATATCCAGGTGGGTGGTTTCACCCCGCCGATAGTTCACAGCCATGGTGGTTCGAGCGATAAGCTGAATTCCAGAAGTGCTAAGGCCGCTGTTGGTGGCATTGGGATGGTCTTGATTTTGCGCGTGAAGAACGGGTGGCAGGAGGGAAGTGAAGCATAGAAGGCAGCAGATAAACGTTGTTCTCACGGCACACCTCGCAAAAACTGAATTTTCATCTTTCCCGAGATTAGGTTAAATTGGTGGACTACTCAGAAGCGATACGGGACATACCCTAACTAGCTATTGAAATGACTTCACGATCTGCTGAGCCTGTTTTCTGCTGTCGGGAGCAGACCGAACATACTCTTTGAATAGGAGCACTCTCCTGTGAAAAAACTTCAAATTGGTCTCATGCTCGCGCTTATTGTTGTGGTCTCAAACCAAAGTTTCGCGCAAGAGAAGGGTAGTGCTTCTTCGCAGTCCGCTGCTCCCGATTTATCGAAGGCGCCATTTCGTAATCCTGCGCTGCCGATCGAACAAAGAGTGAACGACCTGGTCTCGCGCATGACGCTCGATGAAAAAGTGTCGCAAATGGTGCACACAGCGGCCGCGATTCCCCGCCTTGGAATTCCTGAGTACAACTGGTGGAGTGAAGGACTGCATGGCGCGGCGCGCGAAGGCTATGCGACGGTGTTTCCGCAGGCAATCGGACTGGCGGCGACGTTCGACCCGGATCTGTTGCATAAAGAAGCGGACGTAATCGCGACCGAGTTCCGCGCAAAATACTACGACCGAGTAAAGGAGAAGGGTCACAGCGACTGGTTCCACGGTCTGACTGTTTGGTCACCGAACATCAATATTTTTCGCGATCCACGCTGGGGACGCGGGCAGGAAACCTATGGCGAAGATCCATTTCTTACGGCGCAAATGGGCGTCGCTTATGTAACCGGCCTGCAGGGCAATGATCCGAAGTATTTGAAGGCGTTGGCAACGCCAAAACATTTTGCGGTCCACAGCGGGCCGGAACCGACGCGGCACACCGTTGACATCAAAGTGTCAGAGCACGATTTGGAAGACACGTACCTGCCGGCGTTCCGCGCAACCGTAATGGCTGGGGCGGGATCGGTGATGTGCGCCTACAACTCGGTGGATGGCAAGCCGGCGTGCGCACAACCGATGCTGCTCGAAGAGCACATGCGAAAAGACTGGCACTTTAGCGGCTACGTGGTTTCGGATTGCGGTGCAGCCAGCGACATCTCCCGGTTTCACCATTACACGGCGACGATGGAGCAGGGAATGGCCGCAGGGGTGAAATCCGGTATGGACATTATTTGCGCCTGGCCGGCAGAACAAATTGCGATGGAACGCAGCGCGGTGCTCAAAGCGGCGCAGACGGGATTGTTGCCAAAGGAAGATATTGACCGCGCGGTGCGCCGGTTGTTTACTGCGCGAATGAAGCTGGGGATGTTCGACCCGCCGGAATCCGGTCCGTACGCCAATATCACGAGCGCGGACAATGACAGCGAGCCGCACCGTCAGCTTGCGTTGCAGGCGGCACGCGAGACGATGGTGCTTTTGAAAAATTCCGACAATCTACTACCGCTTGGCAACAAGTACAAGACGATTGCCGTGGTGGGGCCGAATGCCGACAGTGTTGATCCGTTGTTGGGAAACTACAACGGCACGCCATCGCGTCCGGTGACTGTTCTCGCGGGCTTACGTCATCGCTTCGGAGACGCCAACGTGGTTTATGCGCAAGGATCCTCGCTGACGGGACCACCAGTTGAGGCGGTACCCGGCGATGTGCTGAAAAACAATTCCGGCCAGCCCGGGCTGACGGCAGAATATTTCAAAGGAACGAGACACGCTGGAACTGAACAGCATGAGAGTCCGGTGATGACGCGTACCGAGCCCAACATCGATTTCAATTGGGGACATGGCGCCACATCAGAATTGAAAGAGGATTTCTCAGTGCGTTGGACGGGCACGTTAACGCCATCGCTCAGCGGGGATTATCTGATCGGTTTCACAGGAACCAATGCGTTCCATTTTTGGTTAGACAATCAGCTCATCGGCGAATCTTGGTATAGCGACACTAGCAAGACTCGTCTGAAGACGGTTCACCTTGAGGCCGGCCACGCGTATGCGGTGAAAATCGAATGCTCGCAGGAGGGCAGTACTGGATTGGCAAGACTGGTTTGGCACGCACCAGGCGAGAAAGAGGACTACGCAGATGCAGTGCAGAAGGCTGATCTGGTCGTCGCGGTTCTCGGCCTGGCAGGAGAACTTGAAGGCGAGGAGATGCCGATCACAATTGAAGGCTTCGCTGGGGGCGACCGCACCAGCGTTGATCTTCCGCGCGCACAGGAGCAGCTGCTCGAAAGTCTGGTGGCGAGCGGCAAGCCAGTGGTGGTCGTTTTGATGAACGGCAGCGCACTGGGAGTTAACTGGGCCGATCAACACGCCGGAGCGATTTTGGAAGCGTGGTATCCCGGCGAGGAAGGCGGAACAGCGGTTGCCGAAGCGTTAGCAGGAGACTTTTCACCCGGGGGGCGGCTGCCGCTTACGTTCTATAAGTCCGTGGACCAGATCCCCGCGTTCGATGATTACAACATGAAGGGCCGTACGTATCGCTACTTTACCGGTGAGCCGCTTTATCCGTTCGGCTTCGGCTTGAGCTACACGAATTTTGAATACAGCAATTTGAGCTTCGACAAGAATGCGGTTGGAGCTAAGGATGATCTTGCTGCGAGCGTGTACGTCAAGAACACGGGGAAAATGGCAGGGGATGAAGTTGTGCAGGTATATCTGACTCATGCGGGGGACAAGGGAGCGCCGCTGCGGGCATTGGCGGGCTTTCACCGAGTCCACCTCGGCGGGGCGGTGCTGCCAAAGTAGGCGCCTTTCGGGACAAAAATCAAAATCCCCACCCTCCCGCACAAAACGCGGGAAGGGTGGGGCACCCTCGAGAAATTTGCTGCTATTTAGTTGCTACCCGCGGAATGTAAAAGCGAAAGAACGCTTCCGGATCTGAATTCAGGCAAACTTCAGCGTTCGGTCTCCCCGATCCTGGCCGTGTGTAGCCTTGCTCGTCCACTGAAATGTGGAGCGGCTTAGTCGGACACAATTTCGGATTGAGAATATACGCGATCGTCATCACATCAAACAGAGTGGGTGTTTCCTGTCCCCATTGGTGATAAAGAAGCGTGAGCGCGTCCGTTAGCGGTGTTCCTGCCTGAAACAAAATCGCGCGCTTCACCTCGTCTAGCTTTAGTTGCGTTGAATCGAGTGGCATCATGAAGATCGGCACGCCTGAAGCAAATAATTTCTGCGCTGATGGAATTTCATTCTTGATGTTCCACTCCGGTTCGGGGCCGCGGTCCGGGAAATATCCCAAGTCGCCATAGCGGCGTGCGATGGAGCCCCCCATTAGCACCACGCGATGCAGTTTGCGGAATGTTTCTTGGTCTCGATCGATCAGCGCACCAAGGTTGATCAACGGGCCAATTGCGACAAGCGTGATCTGACCCCGGTTGTGCCGAATTTGATCCAGAATGAAGTCCACTGCCCGAGGATGGGATGCCCGCGCAAACTTTCCGCCCTCGGCGTAACGTCGCTGCGTAAACGTATTGTTCGTTTGCGAAGCTTTCCCCGCCGCGACCGTAATGTCTGAATGTGTTTCGCCCAACAAACGATCGAGCAACTTGGCGCGGGTCTCGGTGTCCCCGAACGTGGTTGTGATGCCGAGAATTTGCAGTTCAGGACTGCGGAGGGCCAGGGCGACGGCAAAGGCGTCATCCACGTCGTCGCCAATGTCGGTATCAATGATGATTTTTTCAGGAGAGGGAGTTTGCGGCCAGGAATAAGCGGAAAGGGAGAGGAGTACAAGAAGTAAAGGTAAGAATCTTGTGAACCGGCACTGCCTCTTTAAAAACACGGTCGTGCTAATAAGCAAATTTCATTGCTCCTGCATTCGAGAGAATGCCCTGTCACTGCATCGTAAGCTCATGCTCACGTAAGGTTCCTCTCCGTCCTCCTTCGTCGGACGGTTCGGAATGACAGCTCGTTGAATATATTTAAGAACTGACGAATGGCAGCTTGCGAAATCGCTTTCCTGTCAGCGCAAACATTGCATTCGCCACCGCTGGAGCAATCGGTGGAACACCGGGCTCGCCGAGGCCCCCGGGATCATCTCCACTCGGCACGAGGTGGACCTCAACTTCGGGCATGTCACTCATGCGCAGCACTTGATAGCCGTCAAAGTTCGTTTGCTCAACAGCGCCGTTATTGATCGTGATCGCGCCGTAAAGGGCTGCGCTCAAGCCATAGGCGATAGCGCCTTCACTTTGCGCTTCAGCGCCGTTCGGATTGATGACCACTCCGCAGTCCACGGCGGAGAAGACTCGCTCGACTTTCGGAGAGCCGTCTGATTTCGCGGAAACCTCGGCGACCTGGGCGACGTAACTTCCGAATGAATGATGGCAGGCCACACCGCGAGCGCGACCTTTAGGTAGAGGCTTGCCCCATCCGGATTTCTCGGCGGCCACCTGCAGCACTTTTTTCAGGCGCTCGGTGGAGAGACGCTCGTCGTCATCGGGACCAGCGTTTGGATCTTTCAACATGCGCGCCGGTTCGAGCAATTGCAACCGAAACTGGACTGGATCCGCTTTCGCAGCAACGGCGAGTTCGTCAATGAAGCTTTCGACGGCGAACGCATTCATGGCGTCCGCAACGGAGCGCCACCACGCGACCGGCACTCCGGTTGGCGCGTTGCTGTGCTCAATCCGAAGGTTGGGGATGTTGTATGGAACTCCCGAAGCGCCATCCATCTCAGATTTATGGGGAGGAGCTTTTGGATCCCAGTACGCATTGATGGAGGTGGAAAGAAGATGATGTCGCCACGCGACCGGCTTTCCTTGGCTGTCCAAAGCCGCGGTCATGTGGTGATACGCAGCGGGGCGGTAGAAATCGTGGGTCATGTCATCTTCGCGCGTCCACACCAGCTTGATCGGCTTGCCGGTAATTTTTGCGATCTGTGCGGCTTCGACAGGGAAATCCGCCATGTAGCGGCGTCCGAAAGCGCCGCCGGAAAGTAGTGTGTGAACAATGACGTGCTGCGGAGCCACGCCAGCGATCTTCGCGATCGAACGCTGTACCCAATCAGGCGATTGCGTTGGCGCCCATGATTCCCAGCGATCGGTGCCGGGAGCGACCGTGATGTTCATTGGTTCCATGGTCGCGTGCGCGAGGAACGGCAGTTGATAAACAGCCTCAATGCGGGTCGAATTGTCCGGCAGTTTGTCCACGTCTCCGTCATTGCGAACTACTGTGCCGGGAGATTTAGCGCGTTGCTCGAATGCGGTAGCCAGGCTGGCGCTGGTCTCGTCAGCGTGAGGGCCGCGGTCCCATTCAATCTTGAGCGCCCGACGGCCTTGCATCGCCGCCCACGTGCTATCGGCAACCACGGCGATGCCGCCGGCGCTGTGAACATCTTCGGCGACAGCTTCGATCTGGAATACGTCTTTAACGCCTGGAACAGCTTTTGTTGCGGTCGCGTCGAAACTCCTCACCTTGCCGCTAAAAGTTGGGCAACGAGCAATGACTGCGTATAACATTCCGGGAACTTTTGCATCGAGGCCAAATTCCGCGGTGCCATCCGTCTTCGAGGGAATTTCAACTCGTGGAATCGAACGGCCGATGATCTTGAAGTCCTTCGGAGCCTTGAGTTGGACATCGTCCTGTGCCGGCATCGGCAACTTTGATGCCGCAGCCGCAAGTTCACCGTAGGTCAGGCTACGCTTCGTCCCGTTGTCAATCACAGTTGCATTCTTCGCTGAGCATCGAGCGCGATCCACGCCCCACTTTTGCGCGGCAGCAGAAATGAGCATCTCGCGGGCGGTGCCGCCGGCACGCCGCAAATCCATGTAGGTTGTGCGCACACTGGTGCTTCCGCCGGTGCCAAGATGGGGATACAAATCGGGACGAGTCTCTGCCTGTTGGATCTCGACAGATTGCCAATCGACTTCCAGTTCGTCAGCAAGAATCATCGGCAAGGTGGTCTTGATTCCCTGGCCCATCTCGGATTTCGCAACGATGAGCTTTACGCTGTTGTCTTCGCCCACGTGCACCCACGCGTCAAATGGATTCGCAGGAGCCGGTTTCGGCGCCGGGCCGGCTACGGCGGGAGAAGCCATGAAGTCATGCCGCAGCGAGAAGCCGATCACGAGAGCAGCACCGCCAGAGGCAACGGTTGAAACAAAGGCCCGTCTAGTGATGGCCATTGCCGCCTCCCGCCGCGCGCTGAATAGCGCGGCGAATGCGCTGGTAGGTCCCGCAACGACAGATGATGCCCGACATCTCGTCGTTGATTTGTTCGACAGTGGGATGAGGCGTTTTCGCCAGCAACGCGGCTGCAGCCATGATCTGTCCGGACTGGCAGTAGCCGCACTGCGGCACTTGTTCGTCAATCCACGCTTGCTGGAGCGGTACCTTGACCTCCTGCTTCAATCCTTCGATGGTGGTGACTTTCTTACCCTCAACTTTGGAGATCGGGGTGGAGCATGAGCGTACAGCCACGCCATCCACGTGCACGGTGCAGGCACCGCACAGCGCCATGCCACAACCGTACTTGGTGCCGGTCAAGCCGATGGTGTCGCGGAGCACCCAGAGCAGAGGAGTTTCAGGAGATACATCTACTTCGCGGGGTTCGCGGTTGAGGAGAAAACGCGTCGTCGCCATGAGGAAATTTCTCCGAAGTGGCGCTGTATTAGACAGCAGGGACGAAAGGAGGTTAGCACAGGCTACAGCGGCGTTGCCAGCGCCCGGTCTGTCAATCCGATGACTGGCGATACAATGCAGAACGGTGCTGGTTCCGGACACGCATTGATTATGAAATGGCGCTCGCTTGAAGAATCCGCCTTGCAGACGGAGACGCGTTCACTGCGGGCGATCTACGCCGAACGTAAGAAACTGATCGCGAAATATGTTCCGACGGAAATACAGGCCGTGCATGCGCGCGCTGTTGAGGAGTTAAAGCAATCGAACATTGCGAGTCGAGCGTTACAAGTTGGGGCCGAAGCCCCACAATTCGAGCTTCCGGATCAAAATGGAAAACTTGTCCGCTCTGCTGAGCTTCTGGCCGGCGGCAGGGTGGTCATCTGTTTCATCCGTGGACGCTGGTGTCCATTCTGCGTGGCGCAGATGCAGGCCATGAATGCCATCCTCCCGAAGCTAAAAGAATTGAAAACCTGCCTGGTGGCGATCTCGCCGCAAACGATGCACCAGTCTTACCTGATGGCGGGCCAGCACCATTTGCAACTTTCGCTCTTGAGCGACGCAGAGAACAAGGTGGCGCGGCAGTTTGGGCTAGTCTATCGACTGCCTGAATATCAGCAGGAGGTTTACCGCCGCGTGTTTGTCAACCTGCCGTTTTTGAACGGGGACGCCAGCTGGGAATTGCCCATTCCGGCGGTTTACGTGTTAGATCGTTCGGCTTCTGCCGACGCGATTGCGCCCCCTGCTCCGAATCAGCAAACGATACTTTACGCCCGGGCACACCCTGACTACACGGAGCGCCCGGAGCCGAGTGAGCTTTTCGAGTTGCTACGAACTTCTTCGTAGCAATGTTGTTACGTTTCCATTCTTCTATGAGGCCGGGATTTGGAAAAATCCCCACCGTGCAGAGTTGGCGCACGACCCGGGTGGCGGTTGTAAACGTAAATCCAACACCATTTTTTCTTCCCGCCGTTCAGGCTTACAAGCCTCCTCTTACGCACGAAGAGACTTCCCTGCGGGTTCGCCGGATCGAATCCTTCATATTCATCAAGTTTTCCAAGAATATCTGGACTATCCGGAAGCTCGAACACCTCGCCGGAGATGCTTGACCCTGCTTTGTTGAGTACGGCGCCCGGGTAATTCCCCAAATCATAAAGTCGCCCACGAACGTTTCCCGAACCAATGCGGCGCATACGTCGTACAGTCGGCGCTATTTCCGGAGGCGCTCGATCGGGCAAAAGCGTGCCGTAAGAAAAGAGGTAACGTTTCATGGGGTCACGATAGCTGCTGTAATAATTTTCGCAGATACTTGAATCCTTTGCTCTGGTCGCGAACGTATTCCAGGACTGTACTATGTCGCTTGAGGCATCCTAAGTAGTACTGGAACAATGCTTTGACGTCCGCACCTTCGATCTGTTTGGACTGTTGAAGATAAGCGACTAGCTCAAAAAAATTGAGGTAATCTGTCCATTTCGCACGTTCCGCATCTACTAACGCAACTACTCTGGCGTCATTTGCCGGGCAGTCTAACGTGTCTCTTACTTTTTTGAGTTCGTCTCTCTCAAAGAAGCGCGAATACAAGTTTTCTACCCACTTAGCGCGCTCCCGCCTCGAATTGTTCCGATAAACCAGAAAAGCACACACGGCTGCGAATGCACCGGTGATATAGGAGAATATCTGGACGATTTTGAGCAGTTGATCCAGGCTCATGATGTTTACGCATTGTACTGGGATTTTTTGAGAACAGCTCCAAGATTCAATGATCGCCTCGTAAAGTTCGATTCGGGCATGTTCATCCGTCACACACGCGCTGTTCAGCTGTCCTAAACAACTAGATTTCTGTTCACTAGAATTCCCAAACAAGGCCGCTTCTTCCGGAATTGAAACCAGCAGTTTCGGAGAGCGCTCCCCCAGAAACAGGCGCCCCGCCATGATGTAACCGCAAAATGGTGGGCGCGCCTGAAATAGGCACAGAATGAGCAGCGCTCTACTGAAATTCCACGAAGCTGGACCAGGGCTTTTTGATGGCGCGATCCTTGCGGCGGCGGTCGACGAGTCGCCACACCCCTTAGCAATTACCGAGAACGGAAATGTGATTTACCAAAACCGCTGTTTTGCACAGCTAATGTCCACGCCACCGGCGAAAGAGTTGAAATCGACCACCAGTGCTGGCTGGCAGATCACGGAATTTGCCGCTGCAGGCCGAAAATTCTCGCTCAGCACGATTCGCGTTGAAGGCGGTGATCTCGAGAAGTCGGACCTGCGGTACCTGGCGACAATCGGACGCCTAGTGGCCGGGGTGATCCATGACTTTAACAATCTGCTGACCGGGATCCTTTTATATTGCGATCTGATGCAGTCGAAGGCAGAAACTGCCGGGCCGTCGTGGAAGAAAACGGACGAGATCCGCAGGGCGGCTGAACATGGGGCGGCACTGATCAGGCAACTCATGACGGTTGGCCGCGAGGAGCCCGGCGAACAGCCGTCGGTCTGCTTCAACCAGGCTGTCCGTGACATCGATCCTCTGCTGCGCCACCTTCTGGGTGAGCAAATCCAGATCGTGATGGACCTTGCGGACGAGTCGGCACAGGTGGGAATTACCTCTGCTTGCGCCCAGCAGATCATCCTGAACCTTGCCCTTAATGCACGCGATGCAATGCCGGCTGGCGGCGTGCTTCGATTTGAATCCCACTTTCGTGAAGGGCTCGCGACCGGTGAGAGAGTCTTTGAGTTCGTGGTGAGTGACACGGGACACGGCATGGACGACCAAACCGCCGTCCGAGCATTCGATCCATTCTTCTCTACAAAGGCCAGCGGTCGTGGAACTGGCCTTGCGACCGTCCGCAGCATTGTTGAAGCGGCGGGCGGGAGTATTTGTGCGGAAAGTTCTCCGCATCAGGGCACGCGCATGACGGTGTGCCTGCGAAGGATCCCTCGCAATATGGAGAAGAATCAAGCAATTGACCTGCCCGGACGATGTAACCGAAAGCAATCTGACGACCGAGGTGCCGCCCAATGACCGCTGCTATCGCCCCGAGTTCTTTTGCAGCATTGCCACTTACCGACGCTCCGGCGCTGCTGAACCTTCTGATTGTGGACGACGAACGCACAGTGCGAGAGGCTTGCCGAGAGGCAGGTACCGCACTCGGATACCGCACCACTGGGGCAGAGTCGGCGGAGCATGCGTTGCGAGTGATTGACGCTCACAACATTGACGTGGTGCTGCTTGACCTCAAGTTGCCGGGCGCGAGCGGCCTGGAAGTTTTGCGGCAGCTCAAACAGGCGCGGCCAGATATCGAAGTCGTCGTGGTCACCGGTCATGGAACGGTGGAATCGGCCGTACAGGCGATGAAGGCTGGCGCTTACGATTTTGTGACGAAGCCTTTTAGCCTTGAGGAACTGAAGCATTTGCTAGCGCGCGTGGCCTCCCATCTCAAACTCAAAACCGAAAACCGTGTACTTCGCGAGAAGATCAGGTCGCGGCAGGGTTTCGGCAGCATCATCGGACGGGCCCCGGAGATGGACAGGCTCTATCGCATCATTGCCAAGGCAGCGCACAGCATACATCCGGTGCTGATTCTTGGCGAGAGCGGCACCGGCAAGGAGATGGTGGCGCGGGCGATTCACTACTCCGGCCCGTTGCGTGACAAGCCTTTCATTCCGGTGGACTGCGGTTCCCTGGTTCCGACCCTGATCGAAAGTGAGCTGTTCGGATACGTCAAAGGCGCGTTCACCGGCGCCATGCAGTCCAAGGAAGGCCTGCTGGCGATTGCCGAGGGCGGCACAGTCTTTCTGGATGAAGTTGGAGAGTTGCCGGTGGATCTGCAAGCGAAAATGCTGCGCGCCTTGCAGGAAAAAGAAATTCGCCCGGTCGGGAGCACGAAACTCGTGCCCATCAATGTGCGCATCCTGGCCGCGACCAATCGCGATCTGGAACACGCGGTTGCTCACGGTGCGTTTCGCCGGGATCTCTACTTCCGACTGAACGTTCTGAGCTTGAGAATCCCACCTTTGCGCGAAAGGCGGCAGGACATTCCGCTGCTCGCCGGACACATTCTTGAACGCTTATCCCAAAATTCCGGGCGTGCGCAGGAGTTGAGTGACGAAGCGATGAAAGCATTATTGGCCTACGACTGGCCGGGAAATGTGCGCGAGCTGGAAAACTGCCTGGAGCGGTGTTGTGCAAAGACCCCGGGAACGATCATTCACATGGTGGATTTGCCCAGTTCGATCACTGGAGCGCCGGCGCATGCCCTCATCCGCACATCGGAGACGCGAATATTGCCGATCGCCGATCTCGAGAAACGAACGATACTCGGAACCATTGCACAGCTCAATGGCGACAAGCTGATGGCGGCAAAACTGTTGGGCATCGGAAAGACTACTCTCTATCGCAAGCTCAAGGAGTACGGCGCTGAGTTGTGACCAGTTCGGAACTAGAATTCCCGATTCAGCGCTGTGTTGCGAGGCCGCAGTTCGCTTAACCTTGTATTTTCAATCCTGAAGTTTTGGCCCCAGAATTGCCATAGCTCCCTGCATGATTCTGATGATTTGGTCGTCCGAACGAGCGCGTGATTACGCTTTCTCGATCGAACATGCGGTGCAGGAGCCGGTGCAAATTGCGTCGAGCCTGCACGAAGGATGTGATCGCCTGCGTTCGGATGAATTCTCGGCAGTAATTGTGGACCAATGGATCACCGAAGCCGAGCCGGAACCCACGAGCATTTTGTTCGACCACCTGGGGCCGGCGGTGCCCGTGTTTGTCAACTTCGGAATTAGCGGACTGGAAAGAATTCTACGGGAGTTGCGCGCGGCCCTTTCACGGCGTGGGCGCGAGATGGTACTGGCTCGCCATGTCGCCCGCCAAGGGCTGCGGGACGAACTAAAAGATGATGTGACCGCTTTACTGCTGTCATGCGATGTAGCTCTGCAGGAATCGGGATTGAACAATGGCGCCGCAGAACGCTTGCGAAAAATAAGGGAACTCGCGCACCAGATCACGGCAAAGTTGGCGCTTTCGGAGCATGACTCGGTTAGGAGGGGAAGAGAGTCACAGAGCTAGACTGCTTGTTCGATGTCGGCGTCCGGTGAACGCTCTTGCAACATGAACGCCAGAACCTCCTGCGGGACTGGAGCATTCCATACCGGCGCGAAGGATTGCCGATGCAAGGGAGACGGCCCGTGCTCGCGCAGAGCGGCGAGATGCTTGGGCGTGCTGTAGCCCTTATTTGACCGCAGCCCATAAACCGGGAACACAGGGTCCCATTCTGCGATCATATGGTCGCGATGGACTTTCGCAAGGATGGAAGCGGCCGCGATGGATGCCGAAAGGGCGTCGCCGTGAATGATGGCGCGTTGAGGCAGCTGGCAGTCGAGTTTCATGGCATCAATTAGGAGATGGTCCGCGCCGGGATTCAGCAGGGCAACCGCTTCCTGCATGGCTACTCGCGAAGCGTGATAGATGTTGATTTGATCGATGCGGGCGGCATCTACCGCGGCAACGGACCAGGCAACAGCGTGTTCGCGTATGCGTTCCGCCAAAATTTCCCGGCGATCTGCGAGCAGGAGTTTCGAGTCCCGTAAGCCCCGAACCCGGTACGTCGAGTCGAGTATGACCGCGGCGGCTACGACCGGCCCGAACAGGGACCCGCGGCCGACTTCATCTACTCCCGCCACCAGGGTTGCCCCGGAGCTCCACGCGAGCTTTTCAAATTTCAGCGTGCAGCGCAGGCGCTTCAAAAGCCGCAGTTTTGCAGCCGACGCTGAAAGTTCCTTCACAGGACGAGGTTGAGTTGGAGAAGCCACGCGCTGAAGCAATGTTGGCGCAGTCAGGGCTGTGAGCGCAAGTGAAAATCTGTTTTTACATCCGGATGCGTTACGCGATCACGCAGCCTTGACCAACATGCATGTGATGTCGTCGTGCTGCGGAGTCGTTCCCACGAAGCTGTTCACCTCCGCGATCATGCGGTGCAGCAGGATGTCTGGTGCTAATGCTAGGCCACTGTCCAGTACCGACAGCAGGCGCTCTTCGCCGTACGCCTCGGCAAACTCGTTTTCGGCTTCAACCAGCCCATCGGTGAAGATCACGAGCCAATCGCCGGGGGTGAGGGTAACTTCTCCCGCAGAATAGGGGGCATCGTGCTGAATGCCAAACGGCAATCCGCCTGTGTCGAGCCGTTCAACGGTGCCAGAGCCTCGCCGGAGGATTGGATTATTATGTCCGGCATTGATGTAGGCGAGGGCACCAGTACGCGGATTAAATTCCGCGAGGAAAGCAGTAGTGAACCGCAGGCCGCCTTGGCTGTTGCAACAGGCATACCGATTCATGGCGGCCACCAGTTCCAACAAATTGCATTGCGTGGATGAGAGTGTTTTCAAGCTAGCCTGGAATGTGGCCATTAGCAGAGCCGCAGGAATGCTCTTGCCGGCAACATCCGCCACGGCCATCAAGAAATGAGTGTCATCTGGAGCGGAGCCCTCGCGAGCAAATACATCGTAGTAATCACCCGCCACAGTGTTCGCTGGGCGTGTCGCAAATGCGATCGTCAGCCCAGGGACCAAGGGTGGGACTGCCGGCAGCAGCCAACTTTGAATGTCGCGGGCAATTTCCAGGTCGCGCTTCATCACCACGCGGTCGGCAACTTCCAGCATCAGCACAACGAACAGCAGCGACCCTCCCCAAAAATGGGGATCGGCCCATGAAATTTGGACGTCGTTGTGTCCTTTGTGGAATTGGAATCCTCCGGAAGGTAGCAGTAGAAGTACCACTCCAATCAGTAAGAGAACTCTCCGCGCGGGCGTTAGTTTGCCGAGTATGGCCCAGGCAAGTTCTTGCAGAAGGTGAAATGTTCCTTGTTGTTTGCGTTGCTCACGCGGCGAGCCGGCCTCGAAGTCACGACGATAGAGCCGGAAACTGGTTCGAGCATCCTGCCGGAACTGAAACCAGAGCTGGTTGAGTTGCAGGCCTTCGGTAACGCGATCCCAAAACTGATGGAGGTTCCCCTGCAATCCGCGGCGGCGGCCATCCTGGAGCGGAGGAGGTTTCGGCGAGCAAGAGCTGCCGGTTTGCGAACTGGAACCGCTCGGCGCAGGAGATGACATTGCAGAAGGGGATTATAGACGACGCGTTTGACGAGCCGCAGGGGAACAGCAGGTCCCTCCATACTCGCAATGATCGGCTTCGCAAATGATTGCGCGGTCGGGGTGACAGGTTCAAGTAGTTCCAAATTTTCGGCGGATTGCGAAAGACGTGCCCCACGCTTTCAAAACGATGAAGCATGGGGCAGTCGTTTTGCCATTTAAGGGGTGCAGTCGTTGCTCGGAGGCGCTGCCTGTTCGATGGGCGTATTCAGCGACGGAGAGTGGTTGAAGTCAAACAAATCCTCAAGTGGATCGGCAAATTGGTCGCGCTGGGTGAGATGGAGGCGCTGGCCATTGATGGTCAAAAACCGGTGCTTAATCAGAGCGAGCATAGATGTGTGATCGCCGACCGTGTGTGAGACGTAGTTTGGCTTCGAGAACGGCGAAACGGCGATGAACGGCACGCGGACTCCGAGCTGATTGAAGTTGGCGCATTGGGCTGGATAGGGCCCGGTTGGGTCGGATGCAAGCGCAGAGCAGAGGTCTTCCGCATCCTTTACTGAATTGTCGGCTGGATTCAGCAAGTTGCTAGAACACTCAGCGCCCGCTCCTGGTTGCTGGCTGGCTGGAGGATTGGAGAGATCGGCGCATTGTCCGGGGGCGATTCCATCCGGGGTCAGCGATGCAGACTGCTTGGCTTTCGGGGACTTTGCGTGATCGTAAAAACCGCCGTGTTCGTCATACGTAATCAGAACGACTGAGTCGTTCCAGTTGGGTCCGTTGCGCACCGCATTCACCAACTGGGAGACGAAGGCCTGGCCGCGCTGAATATCGGTTGGAGGATGCTCATCGTTTTCGGACTGTATTCCGGCAGCGCCGAAATTGGGATCTACAAAAGAAACCTGTGGGAGCGGGCCAAAGCCCGGCACTCCTGCGGCCTGTGCGAGAAAAACCTGCGCCGGCAAAAAATGAGAGTCGGTACCAGCCAAAAATGGACGGAAGCTTATTCCCTGCGGAAAGTCGGAAAAGTAATCGGCCCAAGAGACGCCGTTCTGATCCAGCAGATCGAAAATCGTGCCAGTGATAGGCTTGTATCCGCTGTTGGGCAAGAAAAAGTTAGGTGGCAGAGTGTCGCTGGTTGTCAGGTGACCGAACGATGTTCCTGCCATCAGATACGAGCGGTTGGGAAAGGTTGGACCAAGCACTGAGGCGAAGTAGCGATCATCGATGGAGAACTTCTTTGCCAGGTCGTAATAGAAAGGAATGTCATCTTGATTGTAGAAGCCGATGGTTTCATCCTCGGTAGCGTTTTCAGTGCCATTATCAATCTGCTCGGTCAAATCGTTGACGCGAACGAATCCGTCACTCAGAAAGCTGGAAAGCGACTTATTCGGATTCAGAAAATTCGCCTCGCGATGTGTGCCGAACCACGAGTGATCGAGGTCAGGAATTACGCAGCGGGTGGGATCGTGGAAGGCTACGGCCGTCGAGCCATCGTCGTCCAGATTGGAATTGGAACAAGTCAGATTGCCAATCGAATCTACTGAGCAGGATAAGCCATCCACGCATTGATGATCGCTGGGCGAACAAGTGCCATTCGCGTTGTGATAAGGACTTCCCGGCGCATAGGCAAGCGCGCCAAAATAATTGTCGAACGAGTGGTTTTCTTGCATTACTACGATGATGTGATTGACGTGCTGAAGATTGCCTTCCGCACGGACCAACTCCGGCGAAGAAAGAGAAATCAGAAACGCGAATACCAACGCGCTCAGCGGGCGATGCATGATGAACCTCCTCAAACTCCCTGCGAAGGGAAGCGACTTTAGTAGATATGAAGTACACACGAAGGAATGTCAGCAGGCGGTGACTGCGGGATAAAAACTAGGTTAAAGCGAGTTGCCTTCGGGACGATGAAAGAGGAGGAAAAAGGATCTGGCGGTGGGTGCCAGATCCTATTGGGCAATGGTATTTACTTTGTGGCGGCGCTGGCAGCGTGGTCGCGGTCAACATCCTTCAGACGAGCGGCTTTGCCACGCAAGGCGCGCAAATAATATAGCTTCGCGCGGCGCACCTTGGACGAGCGCACTAGATCAACTTTATCCACTACACGGGAGCTCTCGGGGAAAATTCGCTCGACGCCTTGGCCGAAGCTGATCTTACGCACGGTGAAGCTGGCCTGCGGCCCGCGACTGCGCGAGATGACCACGCCTTCAAAGGCCTGCAGGCGTTCTTTGTCGCCCTCTTTGATCCTTACTTGCACGCGGACGGTGTCGCCGGGGGCGAAGTCTGGAAGGTCGGTGCGCTTGGTTTTGGCAAGAAGTTTTTCGATGATCAAGTTGGTCATGGTATTCCTGCTTCCTAATGATGATTTCTGACGAGCGGTGAGCCGTGAGTGTCTAGCTATCCCAGCTTGGATTGCTCGAACCTCATTGCTCGCGACTCACTGCTGATCGCTCCGTCAGCAGCTTTCTATCTTCGTCACTCAACTGTACCGTACTCAACAGATCCGGCCGATTCTGCTTCGTCTTTTCTAGCGCCGAGCGACGACGCCATCGCTTGATGTCTTCGTGGTTGCCGTTGACTAGCACCTCCGGCACCTTTATCCCGCGAAAATCCGCAGGACGCGTGTAGTGCGGATAGTCGAGCAATCCACCGGATGCGCA
>WNFY01007263.1_pt1 | contig 26204 bp, 25 predicted proteins | sample 5400091 | NCBI WGS metagenome assembly WNFY01 (sample SAMN13153364, study PRJNA577476) | soil metagenome | isolation source: 60 cm soil or saprolite under grassland replicate 1 | place: USA:California | collected 2016-06-15 | reverse complement strand
CCACTATGTTTGTGCTATCCACATCCAATGCTACATACTTGTGCTTGTTCACTTGGGGTTCTCCTTCCGGTAATCAGTTTCGTTTCTAGCAACTCGAAACTATCACTAAGGGGCACCCCTTTCATATTGCGTTTATAGCACCGCCCTTCCTTCATCATTCCTCAGCGCAGCGTCAATCATGGAGACATAACTCGGGGCTATAAACGCATTTCGCTCCTCCGGAGCGAGGCAGATTCCTTCATCGCTCTCGCCTTCGCTGCCACCCTGAGCCTCTACCAACGGGAGAGGGAACCCGCTGGCTTCTGACGCTGCCGGGCCGGTGCTAAAATATCTGCGTCAACGAACTCACTTCTATTTTTACTCTGTAACCTCTGTGGTTGATCTTTATGGCCAACACGAGTTCATTAGTCTTTGCCGGAATTGCGCCGCATCCTCCGATCATGGTGCCGGAGGTGGGGCGCGAATCGACCGCCGAAGTGCGCAGCTCGATCGACGCGATGGCTGAGCTCGCCGAGCGCTTAACGGCCAGCGGAGCCGAAACCCTGGTCATCATTTCGCCTCACGCGCCGCTCGATCCGGCGGCCTTTGTCGCTTATGAAGGGCCGCAACTCTACGGTGACTTCGCCAACTTTCGCGCGCCGACCGCGTCCACGCATGCCCAACTCGACGCGGAATTACTAAGCGAAATTACCCGCGCCGCCGCAGGTGAAAAACTGGAGGTGCTCAGAATTCGCGGTTTCGATCTCGATCACGGCACGCTGGTCCCGCTTTATTTTTTGCAGAAGAATGGATGGCAGGGCCGCCTGGTGGCGTTGGGCTACAGTTTTCTCTCGAACGAGGAACATGTCCGCTTTGGCAATTGCATTCGCCAGGCGATTGATAAGATTGGCCGGTCGGTTGGTTTTGTCGCCAGCGGCGATCTCAGTCACCGGCTAAGACCCGAAGCACCCGCCGGCTACCACCCCCAGGCGCATTTATTCGATGAAGAAGTTGTCGATGCAATCCGCACCTGTTCAACCAGTCGCATCGTGAACATCGATCACGAATTGCGCCGCACGGCCGGCGAATGTGGATTTAGATCGATGCTGGTAGGGCTCGGCGTCGCGCAGGGACTTGAGCCTTCCTGCGAAGTCATCAGTTACGAAGCTCCCTTCGGCGTCGGCTACATGGTCGCGCAGTTGGTATCAGCCGGTACGGAATCCCGACCTGTCGGGTTGGCGAGCGGGTCGCGCGCCCGGGCCATTGGGGTCGCGATCGGGAGCGCGGGCGGGCGGGATCCCCAGCGGGGTAGCCCCGCTGGGGTGCTCGACCCGTCCGCAGAACGCGAATCACGCGCTCCATCATCTTTTGGCGCCGAGCTCCCCGCCCTTGCCCGCCTCACCGTCGAGACCCTCATCACAACCGGCACTGTCATCACGCCACCCGACAACGCTTCTGATCTTCTCAAGGCCCGGGCTGCTTGTTTCGTCACGATCAAGACACACAGCGGGGATCTCCGCGGCTGCATCGGCACAATCGAGCCGGCCAGTGACACACTCGCCGAAGAAGTGACCAGCAATGCGATTAAATCAGCCACGCGTGATCCGCGTTTCCCACCCGTGCGCGCAGACGAGCTACCCAACCTGAAATATTCCGTCGACGTCCTCTCTGGGCCCGAGCCGGCGCAACTCGAAGATTTGGATCCGAATCAATATGGCGTGATTGTTGAAGAGGAAGGTGGCGCGAATAGAGGTTTGCTTTTACCGCATCTGGAAGGTGTCGGCACCGTTGCCAAACAGCTGGAAATCACGTATCGCAAAGCCGGCATCGCGCCCGGCACGCCCGTTAAACTGTTCCGCTTCCGCGCCGACAGGTATTCCGAGTGAGGCTCTTTCATGACGAACGCATGTGTCCCCCCATCCGCAAGCGCAGAGGGATTAATGTTCCCCAGCGTGCAGAAACCCGACCGTCAGGGAGGGTGCTGAGTAGTTGCAACCCTAATCCAGAAACCCGACCGTCAGGGAGGGTGCTGAGTAATTGCAACCCTAATCCAGAAACCCGACCGTCAGGGAGGGTGCATTCTCTGCTAACCCCTCAACTTGATTACCGACAGTCCTGGCAAATTCACTCTCTATTTTTTCTTCGATGAAGATTTCTTGCGCGGCACTTTACCTCCGGCCTTCCGCGCCTGTGACAATCCAATTGCGATCGCCTGCTTCTTACTCGTCACCTTCTTTCCGGAGCGCCCGCTCTTGAGCGTTCCTTTCTTGCGTTCGTGCATCGCCTTTTCGACTTTTTCAGATGCCTTCTTGCCGTACTTGGCCATTGTGACTCCTCCTCGGATAGTTGTGACAGTGACTTTCAGTCTTTGACCTCTCTTGTCCGGCTTTCCTATGAAACACGTACTCGTTCCCTACACCCATAAACCCTAACGACTGCTATTTGAGCTTGAATTAGCTTGGGCGTAAGAGGAAGCAGCAAAGCGGATGCCAACAAAGTTGTTTGAATAACAACTGACTACTGATCATTCAGCCTTCTGCTTTGCATGCCGCACGACCGGGCGTAGAATACACGCCGCTAAAATGAAAGATCCGAATTCCGAATCGCTGACTCAGCCACTCGATATCTCGACCGCGAATACCGCTGAGCTGCCTCGCATACCCGACAAGACTGAAGAAGACTTTCGCGCCGGTCAGAGTCGCGTGCTTGAAATGATCGCAGCTAATCGGCCGCTCAGCGAAATCCTCAAGCGACTGGTGCTGCTGATTGAGGCGCAGGCGCCGGACATGCTCTGCTCTGTCTTGCTGTTGAGCGACGATGGCAATCACATCCGGCACGGGGCCGCGCCCAGCCTTCCGGAAGCATACGTCAAGGCGATCGACGGCGCGCCGCTGGGACCGAAGAACGGCTCGTGCGGGACGGCAATGTACCGCGGTGTTCCCGTAATCGTCAGCGATATTCTCCTGGATCCGCTGTGGGAGGATTACCGCGAGCTGGCAGCGGCGAGCGGTCTGCGGGCCTGCTGGTCGACGCCGATATTGTCGGGGCGCGGGAAGGTCCTCGGTTCCTTTGCGATGTATTACCGCGAGCCGCGCACGCCCACCGGCGAGGAAGCGGGTTTGACAGAAGTCGCTACGCGCATTGCGGGCCTGGCAATTGAGCATCAGGCAGCGCGCGAAACCCTGGCGCGCACGCAAGCTCAACTGGTCGACGTCTCCGAAGCCGCGTCCGCCGGCGAGTTAGCCGCCGCGATTGCTCCTGAACTCAAGGACGAGCTCGCCGCGATTGTTAAGGACGCCGATGACTGCCTCGACTTACTCAACGAAGACAAGCCGGACTTTACGCTGCTACGTAAACCACTCAACGACATCGCCGCCGCCGGCCGCCACGCCTTAGAGATCATTGCTCGCCTTTACGCTCCGGAGAAGTAAAAGCTCACCGTGTCAGAACCCGGAGCGGTAGCGAAGGGGCAGTAGCCCGACCGTTAGGGAGGGGTCCTCTTCACGCCAGAGGCGTGGGTAAACGACCGAAGGTTGCGCCCGCCCCTGGATCGCGGTCATCATATTTGAAAAGCTCGCTTTCGAAGGCGACAGAATTCCTTTTTGATTTCCCAATCGGACTTAACCGGTATGAAGCAGCGACATAAGTTACTGAACCGCTCTGGCTCCCGCTTGCAAAATTCATTACTTTTCAGCTTGGCCATTTTCGTCTACTATGCGCAGGCTCCCATGAAGCAATCATCTCTTATCCCTAGCGAAAGAATCGAAAAGGCCATTTATGTGGTTCGCGGTGAAAAAGTGATGTTGGATAGTGATCTGCTGATCTTTATGGAGTGGCGACAAAGGCGCTGAATCAAGCCGTTAAACGTCAAGCGAGCAGATTTCCGCGCGACTTCATGTTTCAATTAACGAAGGAAGAGGCGCTCTCGCTACGTTCAAGGTCACAATTTGTGACCTTGAAACGCGGCTATAACATCAAGTACTGCCCTACGCCTTCACCGAACACGGTATCCTCATGCTCTCGAGCGTTTTGAAAAGTCCACGCGCCATTCATGTCAACATCGAAATCATGCGAGCCTTCGTTCGTCTCCGCCGGCTACTCGCCTCGAACGCCGAGCTCTCGCGCCGGCTGGACGAACTCGAAAGCAAGTACGATCGTCAATTCAAAGTCGTCTTTGACGCGATTCGACAATTGACGTCGCCGCCTCAAACCAACCGCAAACAAATCGGCTTTCGAAAAAGAGGTTAGTACCTGGGGCGCTGGCGACCCCTTACCACCTATGCTCCGCCGATTGACGCAGCGCTCACTTTCGCCTTCCATTTCGAAACGTCAACGCCTTTCACCAGCAACCAAACGGTGAGTATCAGCCCACCGGGAAACATCAACATGAGAAGCACGTCTGACGCGTAAGCGGGCGCGAGGATCAGCGCGAAGTTTCTCACCACAAAACCAACGCCTCCGATTGCCATAAGCACGCCGAGAAACCTGGGAAGATAACCTGAACGAAAGATTAAGTATGACCGGACAATCCAACCCATGCCGTAGTACGCGGTGAAGATCATGCCTGCGTATCCATAGAACTTTAGCGACAGCAGGACCAGAGCATTGAGTTGATCCGGTGAAAAGGTCTGCAAATATCCGGAGCTCCCTCTCATGATGAGCTGCGGCGCAAAATAGAATAGCTCGGCGAAAGCGAAAAGAGCGGTCGCCATAAGTCCGAAGAACGCGGCCAGCAAAGATAGCTCTTTGCTGACAGGTTTGAGCAACGCGTAGAGGATCAGCGCCAGAGTGACATCGCACAAGGACTCTATCAGGAACGTCGCGAAGCCCAGCCGGTACAGAAAATCGAAATTCCTGATGTTTGCTGCGGTGGCCGCGGCATCGCCTGAGACAATTAGTTTGGACGGAATGTAAGCTTCACCAAATCCGCCCGCCACGAGTGAGAGAAGGAACAGGACTCCGGCAATCCTTGCGTATCTCTGTACGTTCATATCGAATCCTCCGAGGGCGATTTCCGTGGTCATGCACTTAGCTATCTTCTAAGACGAATAAGCAAAAGAAATGTTTCAGGTCAGAGCCACCTGCGGCAGCGGGTGGGTAGAGTTTCAGAGAGCGCAAAGGTTTTCGACGGCCACGAACCACATCGCCTTTGGTCCCTCTCCCAGCGAAGAGGCGGGTACTGGTTCAGTTTGAAAAAGTGGCACGGGCGTCCCGCCCGTGAATACCATGCGCAAGATGCGCGTGCCACTCAAACTGAACCAGTACGAAGAGGCGGAGCGAGTTCTCAATCCGCGTCAATCCGCGTTAATCTACAGCTGATTTTTTCCGCCGCATCGTCAATTGTCTTTGGCCGTAGGGCAGTTTCACTGCTCCAAGGCATATATCGTGTCTCCGGCATGCCCCGCGCAAACCAACATAACAAGAGCGAGCGCGCCAACAGGTTTCCTGAATGGATCCAGCCGATGGCTGCCACGCTTACTCAGGAGCGATTCACCGGACCCGAATGGAGCTTTGAACAGAAATTCGACGGCATCCGGCTGCTCGCATTCAAGAATGGGCGTGACGTTCAGTTGTTCTCCCGCAACCACTTGCCGCAAAACATTCCGGCCATCTCTCAGGCAATCGCACGGCTCCCGCACAATCAGTTGATTCTCGATGGCGAAATCACCTGGCGCCGCGTCGGAGTTAACTATTACGTGTTTGATATCATGTGGATTGACGGACGTGAGGTGATGTCGGTGCCACTCGAGCAAAGACGGGCGCTGCTGCGTGAACTCGAACTGACAAAACCTTTGCATCGGGTGGTCGAATTGGACCACGAATCGCCGTGGCAACGCGCTGAGGCTGAAGGCTGGGAGGGAGTAATTGCCAAACGGCGCGGATCAATTTACGAGCAGCGGCGTTCCCGCAATTGGTTGAAGATGAAATGTGAGCTGGCCCAGGAATTGGTGGTCGGCGGCTTTACCGATCCGCAGGGCAAACGTGCCGGTCTGGGCGCGTTGCTGGTTGGATATTACGAAGGTGACGATTTTGTTTTCGCCGGTAAGATCGGGACCGGCTTTGATACGAACCTGCTGCTTGGTCTGCGCGCGCAACTCGATCAAATCGAGGTCGAGAAGCCGCCGTTTACGAAAGCCATCGGCTTACCCCGCCTGCGTGCCCACTGGGTAAAGCCAAAGCTCGTAGTCCAGGTCGGCTTCATCCAATGGACGAAGCACGGCAAGCTCCGACATCCACGACTCCTCGGCATTCGTCACGACAAATCGCCGCGCGAAGTGGTGCGCGAATAGTTAGGTGCAAATGAGTTATCCGTCCGCGAAGCGGACTCGATGACTGTTTTCCCTCATGACATCGTCGTATTCATTGCCCGCGATGTCTGCCTACTGGGTTCTGCCTTCTGCCTTCTGCTTACTGCGGCCTGTACTCCGGCGCATCAGGATCATAGAGCTTGCTCGGATCGATTCGTTTGCCGTCTACATACCACGCCCCGGGTTTGACGTCGCCGATGTGCTTTAGCTTCCAACCGTCTTTCGTGTTCACCCAGGTCTCGGTTTGAATCGCTTCCGTGTCGACACGGCGGAGTTTGCCTCTCTTCATCTGCATGCGCGACCACTGCTGGTGTACCACCGCCACGGCTACATCACCGTGAACATCCAGACTCTCAATAGTGTTCGAGATGTTGATGTTCGACTGCACCTGCTGAAACCCGATCCTTGAATAATTCAGAGACGTTTCGAGATCCCACTTCTCACCATTCGCCGTATCAACCGTGAAATCCGGCGTGCGCAAAGCCCGCATCGCGTCGATGTCCTTATTCTTTTGCGCTTCGGCGATTTTGGCGTACTGCTCTTCCAGCACACGGCGAACAGGCTTCGACTTGTCGCGCTCTACGACGCGGCCATCTTTGACTTTGATTTTGAAGTCCTTGTCCTGCGTGATTTGCAGCTGAGCTGCCTCGGCGTTCCGTGTCTGGGCGGACTGCGCGAAGATAGTTGAACTCATCATCCCCAGGGCCGAAGCTGTAATTAGTAATGTTCGTCTCATAACAATAAATCTCCTTCCTGACTCTGAGCTTCCTGACTCTATCCCTCCTGTTTTTTCTGCTCACTGCTCACCGCTTACTGCTTACCGCCTTCTGCCTACTGCCTTCTGCTTACTGCCTTCTGCTTTTCAGGGCTGCTTCACCCACGTGAGATCAAAGTTGTATCCCTTCCACTTAATCTCTTTGATCTTTGCCGCTTCATCGCGCACAAAACAGACCTGTCCAAAGAATCTATATTCAAAAAAGCAGTCAGGCTTCGTCGGATAAAGTTTGATGTCCGATGAATAAAGGAATCCGTTTCTTATCACGATCTCAGTTTCCGAGCCATCTGCACGCTTGTAGCGTCCGAGGAATTCTTCGAGGTTCTTGTTTGGATTGGCAATGATTGGCGGGATGGTAAAGCTCTTCACCGTCACTTCTTTTCCCTGGAGAATTTCTGTCAGGCCCTGCGAGATCAGATCAAAGACGCCCGCATTATTTGCGAGGATGACAAAACCATATTTCCTGTCGTGCGCAAATTCGAAGTAGGAGCGATGACCGTTGGTGCTGCCGTTGCCGTTGAAAGGACCCTGCCCCTGAAACGACGCCTTCACGCCTTCGCCATACTTTCCGTCGAGTATGGCTTCGGCGAATCTGTAAACATCGCGCGCTGTGCCGAATACCGAACCCGCGCCGACCAGAAACGAATAATTCTTCAGCGGCACATTTACCAGGCCGTTCGGCGAAAGGTAGTAGTCCTGCGCCCGGCGTTCAATCACTGCTTCACCGTCAAAATCGACCGAGTCAGCCATTCCCGCCGGAGTGAAAACGTATTCCTGCAAAAGCTGCGCGTAGGTTTTGCCAGAAGCAATTTCCAGCGTGCGCGCCAAAACTGAGTAGCCGGCCGAGCTGTAAAGCCGCGCGGTGCCCGGTTCGAATTGTAGCTTCGCCTGTTTTACTTTCTCGACGAACTCGGCCGGTGTGTAAGCGACCGATTCCATTTCCGGCGGCATGACGCGATGCGGGATGCCGGAGCGATGCCGCGCCAGCATTTCGATCGTGATCTTGTCGCCATTGGGAAAATCGGGAATGTACTTGCTGAGCTTGTCGGCCAGTGCAACCTTATGGCTTTCGATGAGGCGAGTCAGGATCACGGTGGTCATGTACTTGGTAATCGAAGCAATTCCAATCCGCGTGTTCAACTGGTTAGGAATTTTGTAGTCCGCGTTTGCCATACCAAATGCCTTTTCATAAATCACCTTGCCATTCTCCGAGGCGAGGACTACGCCTGAAAATTGATTAGCCGCGGCAAAGGGTTTTATCAGCGCATCAATCTGCCGGCTCTTGGAAGCAATCTTCTCGCTGGTCGAAGACTGAGCAAAAGCCGGTTGAGCGAACAGCAATAACAACCCAAGCAGCGACGCAATATTGTTTCTGGCCTTCATCGGAATTCTCCCGCCTTCTGTCTACATTCTACTGCTTATTGCTTTGTCCCTCGGAGTCTTAGTAACCGGATGCTGGGAGCGCGGACGTCCACGTCCGCACTGAGCGCGAAGCGCGAAGATGTTTTTTGCTCCGACTAATGAACTCCTGCGGCGTTTTGCGGACGTGGACGTCCGCGCTCCCAGCAACGCGTTGACTGAAAGTCACTGCATGCAAAATTCTTTACATTGACAAATCTTCATGCTGCGCGCTCAATGCGGACGAGAACTTCCGTTTCCAGTGATGCGTTGTCGCACTGGGACTTTCGTAGCTCCACGCGGACGAGGATGTTCTAACTCCCAACTCGCATGAATATCATTAAGGCCTCGCTACAAAAGGAACTAAAAGACGCTGGTTGGCATAGCCGCGGTTACCTGCCGCATTTTGATGGTGGCGAGATCCCTCAAACGGTAAATCTTCATCTCGGAGATTCGCTTCCCAAAGCAGTGATCGAAAGATGGAGAAGAGAATTAGAGCAGTTCGGGAGCGACATCGACAGGATACTACGCAAGCGCATCGAGCAATACCTCGATCAAGGTTACGGCAACTGTGCCTTAAGAGATGAACGCGTAGCGAGGATCATTCAAGATTCGTTGCTCCACTTTGATGGTGAACGATATCGGTTATCGGCTTGGGTAGTCATGCCAAATCATGTGCATATGCTACTCACGCCATGCGAATGTTCACTATCGGAGATTCTCAAAAGTATGAAGTCGTTCACATCTCGTAAGGCGAATGAACTATTGAGGCGACGAGGACGGTTTTGGATGGAAGATTATTTCGATCGGTATGTGCGAGACAGAAAGCATTTTAAGAGCGCAATCGCCTACATCGAGAACAATCCTGTTAAAGCAGGACTCTGTAAACGGCCTGAAGATTGGCCCTTCAGCAGTGCGCATTTTCGCGCACGAAAAACATTAAATGCTGGGAGCGCGCGGACGTCCACGTCCGCACTGAGCGCGTAGCGCGACCAAGCTTGTAGCGGCAAAAGAGGCCCCTACGGAACAAAGGCAGTATCACCCGCGTCAGCGACGGGTCGGTGCTGAGAGCGCGGACGTCCACGTCCGCACTGAGCGCATAACGCGAAGATTTTTTTAATCCGACTAATCGAGCGCAAGCGGGCGCCTCCGGCCGTTAGTTGTTAGACTAACGGTGAACATGATCTGCGTTAGCAGAAGGAGACGCCCATGGCAGTATATATCGGGGTGGATTTTCATGCTCGCCAACAAACGATCAGTTATTTGACAACCGAAGGTGGAGAGATTCAACAGCTGGTGCTGGGGCACGAGGACCCGGCCAGGGTGAGGGTTTTCTACGAGCAGTTTGCCGGCCAACGGGTAGTGGTTGGCTTTGAGAGCAGCGGCTATGCGGCCTGGTTTGAAGAACTGCTGGAAGAACTGGGGTGCGAGATTTGGATTGGGCACGCCACTTACATTCGCCAGTTTGCCAAACGGCGGCAAAAGAACGATCGGCGCGATGCTGACTTGATTCTGGAGCTGCTGGTGAGCGGAGACTTTCCGCGGATTCATCGCTACTCGCGAGCCACGCGCCAGATGTTACAGCAACTGCGCTATCGGCAGCGCCTGGTCAAGATGCGCACCATGATCGTGAATATGTTGTTGTTCATGGTCGGCAGCCGGGGCCATTCGTTTCGCAGTCAGTTACAGAGTAAACGAGGCCAGGCCCGCTTAGCCCAACTGCCGTTGCCCGAGCCGCTGGCACAACAACGAGACGAACTGCTGGCGCTACTGGCGCAGTTGGACCAGAAGATCAAGACCATTGAAGGGTGGCTGGAGCAAGCGACGGCCGGGGACGCGGCCGTACAACGACTGCAGACGCATCCTGGGATTGGTTTGCTGACCAGCATCTGCGTGCGTTACACCCTCGAGTGTGTGGACCGCTTTGCCACCACCCGAAAAGTGAGCGCCTTTGCCGGCTTCGATCCGATGGAAGATCGGTCGGACGAGCGGCGGCGCATGGGAGCGATCAGCAAACAGGGTTCGCGCTGGTTGCGCTTCTTCCTGGTAGAGGCCGGCCAGGTAGCCATGCGCCGGGATGCCGACCTGGCCCGCGTTTACCAACGCGTGTCCCGGCGCGGCGGTCATGCGAAAGCCAAAGTGGCCGTGGGTCGGCGGCTGTTAGTACGAGCTTTCATCATGCTGCGAGATGAAATTGACTATGCCGAGTTTCAACGACGTGGCGTCGCAGCTCGGTCTTCCCGGGGGAGCGCGTAAGCTACCATGCTTGACGTCTGATTGGGAGACCAGCCTTTCTGTGCGGCAGAAAGTGCCAATCGATCCTCATGGGCCGCGGTGCCCGAAGAGATGATTGAACGCGTCATTCGCTACTCGACGATGAGCAAAACTGCAACCACGAAATACAAAAACAGGCAATAAGAAGTAACTAGCTCTATCAATTCATTAGCTAACTCAGATCCATGTTCCGCAACGAAAAAACACGCTGCCCTACCGCGCCTCTTACTCTGCAAAGTGGCGCCGGGGCGAAGCTTGCTTTTTTTACTTGACTTGAGCGCCCGCTTCATAGACGCGCTCCCAGCGACGCGTTGACTGAATGTCACCGCCTTAGCGGATGAGTTTATCGATCCGCTACGAGTTCCTTCCCCCGTTCTCGAAGGCTTAGACTCTTGTGCTACGATTTCGGCTGTGCTTCCACTTAACAGGTTCTTAATCTCTCTCATTTGCACTCTTTTCCTGGCTGCCCCGATCGCGGCCCAATCAACTCAACCTCAGACCGCTGATGACTATGATAAAGCCGGCTTCGCCGCGCAACGGCAAGGCAAGTTTGAAGAAGCCCTGCAACTCTATGCCGCGGCTCTGAGACTCAACTCAAAAGACTGGATTGCCCATGCTAACTCAGGAGTCTGTTATATGGCGCTGCGGAAGTTTGAGAACGCTGTCTCTGCTTATAAGACTGCGGCCGCGCTTGTTCCTGCTGAGCCGCGCCTGCAGCTCGATTTGGGTGCGGCCTATGCCGCCAACGGTCAGAACCTGGAAGCGATCGATGCCTTCAAAGAAGCTATCAGGCTCGATCCACAAATGACCGAAGCCTATGCCGCGCTCGCTCGTTTCTATGGCCGGCAAGGCCGCAACGACGACGCGCTCCGTCTGCTGTCTCAGGCAATTCAAATTCGCAACAACGATCCTACGCTCCTTCTTCTGCTGGGCCGCCTGGATATCGAGCAGGGGTTATTGCAGGCCGCGGTGGAAACGCTCTCACGCGCGATCGCGCTCAAACCTGATCTAGCTGCCGCGCATTTGAGTTTAGGAATCGCGTCCGAGCGTCAAGGGCAAATTACTGAAGCGGTCGCAGCTTACAAAGAGGCGGCCCGGCTTGATCCGCAGGATGCATCGGCAAATTACGCTCTGGGCGTCAACTTACAGAAACTGGGCAAGCATGAGGAAGCCCTTGCCGCACTCAAACGGGCGACTGAGTTACAAAAGGATTGGGCCGAAGCTTTTTATTTTCTCGGCCTGGCCTATCGGGATCTCGGCGAGCACGAGAAAGCAGTTACCGCCGCGAAGAAAGCTGCGCGTCTTAAGCCAAACGATTTTGCGATCCTCAATGGCCTGGCGCACGCGTTACGAGAGACCGAAAATTTTGACGAGGCGATTGCGCCCCTCAAACAAATTGTGCAGCTGCGGCCTGAAGATGTTGACTCGCTTTATTTGCTCGGCAACACCTACTTGATGGCCCAGAAGTATGACGAGGCGATCACGACCTTGAACAAAGTCCTCGAGATGAATCCCGATCATGTGGACGCGCGCGATCGTTTGCGCGCCGCGACCGTGCGCAAAGAGATGCGACCGATGTTGGATGAATACAAAAAGTATGTGGCCGAGCACCCCAATGATGCTTTGGCCCACGCGCAGATGGGTCAGGCATTTAACGGGTTTGGGATGTTTGCCGAGGCGGAGGCTGAGTACTTGAGGGCGTTGGAGCTGGATCCAAAAAATGTCGACTTCAATAACCGGCTGGCCATCGATTACAACGAATGGGGAAAGACCGAGAAGGCTGTTCAGTACTTTCAGAAGGCAATCGAGTTAAAGCCTAATCACGTTTTCTATTTGAGTCTGGGCAGCGCTTATGAAAAGTTAGGGAAACTCGATGAAGCGGTGAAAGCGTATCAGGAATCGATCAGGATCAAGCCGGCGTTTACTTACGCTCTCTACAGCCTGGCGATTCTCGATTCAAAACAGGACCGCCCCCAGGAAGCGATCGAGCTGCTGCGCAAGGTTGTCGAGTTAGAACCTAAAAACGTCTTCGCTCAACACGCGCTGGGAACGCTCTACGTCCGCACCGGCGAAAAAACCGGCGCGATGCAGCAGTACTACATTCTGCAAGCTCTGAATCCGAAACTGGCAGAGGATTTTTTGAAGTTGATTCCGAAGTGAGTTCGCGCAAACTCTTCTGGTCACCCTGCGACAAATGCTCGCCGTCATCACGCCCAAGGGAAAAGGAAGGGGGTCAGGCCTTCGATTCTGCGATTTGGTTTTTCTTCCTCGCCCCTGGGCACTCTCCCGGCGGCAGAGGAAAAACAGATCTCGACAAATCCTTCACAATTTCCAATCCACGCATTACGATGAGCCGCATGAAATTGGACGTACTGTTTGCTGCGCTGTTGCTTTGCGCTGCCTGCGTTGCGGCCCAGCCTCAGAGCAGACGTGCCGCGACTTCCGTTGATGTTGACTCGCTAGCCAGGACCGTGACTATCTATCGCGATCGGTATGGCGTGCCGCAAGTTTTCGGCACGACCGACGCGAGCACGGTTTTCGGTTTTGCCTATGCTCAGGCCGAAGACAATTTCTGGCGCGTCGAAGAGAATTTCATTCTGGCTCTTGGCCGCGCGTCGGAGCTGTACGGCGAAAAGAACCTCGAGGAAGATCGCCGCAACCACGCACTCGAGATTCCGCGTCTGGCCCGCGCGGAATACAGCCGGCTCGATCCAAAGATGCGCGCGCTCTGTGATGCCTTTGCTGCCGGCTTGAATTACTATCTTGAGAAACATCCCGAGTCGCCTCCTCGTCTGCTGACGAAGATCGAGCCCTGGTACACGCTCGCTTTTATTCGCTACAACTATTTCCAGAATGGCTTTTCTCGCGACCCGGCTTTACGAGGTCCTTTACAAACTGCCGAAAGCGAACGCCCGTTCGCGGACAATGTTGGTTCTAATGGTTGGGTCATTGCGCCTTCCCGCAGCAAGACCGGGCACGCGATGCTTCTGATCAATCCGCACCTTCCTTTCTTCGGGCCCGGCCAGGTTTACGAGGGCCACGTCCACAGTGAAGAAGGATGGAACTTCACCGGCTATACACGGTTCGGTTTTCCGTTTCCCTACGTTGGACATAATGAAGACCTGGGCTGGGTGAGCACCGACAACGCTGCCGATCTGGAAGATGTCTATGCCGAGACGTTCGACGATCCCGCCCACCCGCTGGCCTATCGTTATGGCACCGGACACCGGATGGCCACCGAGCGAATTGAGAGCATCCGGGTGAAGACCGGATCAGGTTTCGAAGTCAGAACCTTCAAAATGATCCGCACTCATCACGGACCGGTTCTGGGCAAACGCGATGGCAAGTTGCTGGCGATCCGGATGGCTCGATTTGAGGAAGACGGCTGGCTGCGTGAGTGGTACGAGATGACTCGCGCCCGAACGCTCGCCCAGTTCAAAGCGGCGCTGGGTCCGCAGAAGATGTTGTTTGGAAACGTGATGTGATGTATGCGGATCGACGCGGCAACATCTACTACCTCTACAATGGCACGGTGCCGCGTCGCGACCCGCGATTCGATTGGCAGAAACCGGTCGATGGCAGCGATCCCGCGACTGAGTGGCGAGGGTTTCACACGATTGACGAGTTACCGCAGTTGACTAACCCGCCCACCGGGTGGATGCAGAACTGCAACACCACGCCCTTTCTCCTGACGAGCGAAGGCAGTAATCCCAATGCATCGCACTTTCCTAAATACATGGTCCAGGAAGGCGACAATCCACGCGGCCGCATCGCGCGCCAGATTCTTTCCGCAACCTCGGCCTGGACATTTGAAGATTGGACTCGCGCCGCTTTTGATACGCGCGTTCTCATGGCAGATGAATTACTGCCTGGCTGGCTTGCGGAACTTAAAGAGCACCTCGCGGCTTCCAACGCTGATCTGCGTAATCTGCGCAATCTGCGGATGGCTTATGATGTGCTCGCATCCTGGGATCATCGCGCCACCAACGATTCCGTAGCCATGACCATCTTCAACCGGTGGCGTGACCGTATGAACCAGGGTACTTCGACGCCCGAAAAACGGATGACCGCAGTCAATGAAGCTCTTGACGCTCTTGAGCAGCGGTTTGGCACCTGGCGCGTTGCGTGGGGAGAGCTCAACCGGCTCCAACGCCCTGATGAAAGCAAAGGCGAACAGTTTGATGATGCGCGTCCGAGTTTTCCGGTTCCGGGAATCAGCGGTGGCGATGGCGCCGTGTTTACGTTTTACGCAGGACCCTCGCCGGGACAGAAACGCTTTTACGGAGTTGCCGGCGCGACTTACGTGAGTGTGGTCGAATTTGCGCCGCAAGTGCGCGCGTTGTCGATCCACACCTTTGGCGCGAGCGGCCATCCTGAGAACCGCCATTACATGGATCAGGGCGAGTTGTACGCGCGCGGCGAATTCAAACCCGCCTGGTTCACGCTCCAGGAAATCCGTGCCAATCTCGAATCGTCGTATCATCCCGGCGAAGAGCGTCGGTAGCTGATCCGCAGACTGTATTTCTTCCTCTCCCTCTGGGAGAGGACTGAGGTGAGGGCTTTACGGCGCGCTCGGTCCTGATCCCTTTCCCTCTCCCAGCAGGCTCAGGCCGTATCATTAGGGCGAATGAGTTATCAGTCTGTGAAACACGCCGGGACTATTGTCCGCGCGTTGGATTGTCGGGTAGTATTTGGCCATGTCACAAACGTCCATACAAATACCGTCAGGATTCAATGAGCTTTCCAAGGCCGAACAGGTGCGTTACCTGCAGGCACTTTGGGATCAGATTTCAGATCAGCCTGATGAGATTCCTGTTCCTGAGACCCATCTACAACTTGCTGAAGAGCGTTTGCGACGCTATCGCGAAAACCCGGCGAGTGCGCAACCAGCTTTCGATGTGATTGATCGCCTGACTCAGAAAACTAAGTGAGTCGATACGCAATCGAAGCTGAACCGGCGGTTGAGTTTGATGTCGAAGCGGCATTCAATTGGTATGAAGGCGAAGAGCGTGGCCTTGGCTTTGAGTTTCTTGAGGAGCTTCGCGCTGCTTATCAAAGAATCCTTGCTCATCCTTTCGGCTATCGGGAACTGCGCGCAGGGATTCGCCGCGCGTTAATGCGCCGATTCCCTTACGCGATTTACTTTTCCGTCGATGGAAACATGATCGTCGTGCTCGCTGTTCTTCACACGGCGCGCGATCCCGCCGAGTGGCAGCGCCGGATTTGAGGCCCGACTGCGGTCGGCCTTGACTGATTATTGCTTGATGACTTCCGAGTCCTGAATCTGCTCTCTAACTCACTGACGTTTGTTTTTATGCGGATGTTGTGGAGGTCGTCCCGAGCTGCGGAAGACCAGATCAGCTTGTAAGCCATGAGGCTAACTGTTTTTTGACTTCATCGTGAGGAATACCTTCCCCTCTATCTAGTTGATCGAGCCCCTTTTGTACCGCAGCCATAGACTCAATCCGCTCGGCAATCTCTTCCAGCGAACAGTTATCGGGCAAGGCTCGAATCGTCTCAAGCACAATCTCTTTCTCAGTCATGCAAGAATTATGAAATTACAAACTTTCAAAAACCGAGTCTCCGCCTCCTGCTGTCTGCTTTCTGTCTTCTGCTTTCTGCCTACTGCTTACTGCTCACTGCTCACTGCCTCAACGCCCACAACAGAATTGCCGATGCCGTGCCGTCCATCGTCGGCTCGTTGGTTGAATAGTCTTTAATGTCATCGTGATAAACGGCGCGTTCATCCTGAAAATCGGCGAGCGGATCGGGTTCAGTAATCGTGACGCCGCGCAAGCTCTGAAAAATTCGCCGGTACACCGGGCCATCGACCAGAGCGCCGCGCACCTGCCGCTTTAAGACTGCATTAATTGGAAGATGCACGTCTTTGGGAAACGTGGCCGCATCCGGAATGAGCGTGAACATCGAAAAACCCCAGGGATTGCGCCCCAAAAGCCAGTCACTCTGCTCCAAGGCAAATTCGCGAAACTGTTTGTCGCCCGTCATGCGCTCGTAAAGCATTTCCTGCGTCACCAGCGCCACCATCAGATTGTTCGAGCACCAAATGAACGGCACCCCGGCGCGATACGGATTGTTCTCGCTCACGTGCTGTGCGCGCTGAAGCTCAGCGCGGTAGTATCCGGCGAGTTCAGTGCGCGTCTTTCGATCGACCAAATCGTACAAACGGAAGTGGCCGGCGTTCATGAACGGATAGTATTGATAATGTTTTGTCTGCTCTTTGCCCATCCACGATTCATCTGCCGCCAGGTGCGCGTAATGAACCGCGTCGGCCAGATAATTTTTCTCGCGCGTCGCGCGAAACAATTCCGCGGCGCCCCATTCCATGTCGTCGGCCCAGGTGGTTTCTTCATAACGATAAGGAGCGCCGTACGAATTTCCCTGCTGCACGCCTTCTTTCGCTTTGCCCAACGCGTAAACTTCGCGGCCGGCGCGTAACAAGACAGACGCATACATGCGCATTCGGGAATCGTCTTTCCAAATCTGATAACCGAGGGCCATCGCGGCTGCATATCGCCCGGCGAGATTCGCCACGCCATTCGATTCGCTCTTGAACTCACGCAGCCCTTGCGGCTTGCCGTCGGCAAAGTACACGACGCGATAACGCCCGGCGCCCCAGCCGTAATCGGCCGGGTCATCCCGCGGGAGGCGAAAGCCTTTGTGATCGCGATCGTCTGCGACCTGGTGATAAAGCTGATCCGGCGCCGGATGCAGCTTCAACATCCAGTCCAATCCCCAACGCGCTTCGTCGAGCACATCTGCAATTCCATTCGGACTGGGTTGGCCGAACGAGTTAAACCGATCCTGAAAAATCTTTGCCTGTCCGCTTTTTGCTGCCAGTTGATAGGCGAGCAGCATCTGTGCAGTCGCGTTACTCGCGGTCAGCAAATACTTGAGCTGATCGCCCGCATCGTGCCAACCACCAGTCGCGTTCAGGTACGTTCCCGGAGGCTGTGGGCCAAACGCCGTTCGCCCATCAAGCGAATGACAGACCGCGTCGAAATAAGGGTTGTAACCGCAACGCTGCTGGCGCATGAACTCGAGCAGCTCATCCGGAATCGCTGCGTAAACTTGAGCGCCGATTTGAAAGCGCGGCGATTGCACTTCGCGGATTTCGATGAAGTAAGTTCCGGGCTGTCGCACCGATGAAAAATCGATTTCCGGAATTTCTTCGGCAGCGCTGAGCGCGAAAACGCCATGGCGTTTTTCGGATCGCTGGGGCGATATCCAAGCTGATTGATCCGAATGTAAATCTGCTGCTGGTTGTTTGAAGCGGACTGGTCGTCTCGGGAAGTGATCTGCGGCTGAGCATTTGAACCTGAGCGGTCTTCTGGTGAAGTGATCTGCGGCTCAGCATTTGAACCTGAGCGGTCTTCTGGTGAAGTGATCTGCGGCTCAGCATTTGAACCAGGTCGGTGCGGGCGCGAGCTCGGTAAACCAAAGGCCCCAATGATGAAGAGAATGGAAACTGCAAAGCTGGCGCGCATAATTGAGTTTTATTTAGAACCGTATCCCAGGGACGAAATTGGGCACCACTATATTGACTCAACTTCATTCAGCTAATGAAGCGTCAAAACAGTATTGCGCGAGGCGCGAGAGACATAATAGAGCGCCGAAGGCGCGAAATGTAATAGGGGTAAGCGCGGGATATTATTTCAACTGGATTCGGGCGCTGAGAGCCGCCACAAAAATTTCGGGCCTTCAGCGCTCTGGTGTTTTTTAGAAGATTAATTTTGTGAATCCAGCCCGCGAAGCGGGCGACAGGAACGATAGCGCCGCCCGCTTGCGTGACGTCTTTGACGTCCTCTCAACCTGGAATCACCGCTCAACGAATGATTCCGTAGCAATGACCATCTTCAACCGCTGGCGCGATCGTATGAACCAGGGTGGTTCGACGCCAGAAAAACGGCTGGGAACGCGGACGTCCTCGTCCGCACTGAGCGCGGCAGCGCGAATTTAGTTGCAGACAAATTTCTTTTGAAGACTCGGAGCGTGCTGACGCACGCTATGCGGACGAGGACGTCCGCGCTCCCAGCATTAACTGACTCGGTTCGATGCTCAAGGAGTTTTTGGGCAAAGCCGAAGAGCCTCGGTAGCTGATTTGCAGACTGTATTTCTTCCTCTCTTGCCGTGGGTGCAACCCATGGCAAACTGAAAATACATGATAGCGAGATGCCAAGATACAAGGACTGAGGTGAGGGCTCAGATTTCTTCCTCTCCTTTTGCGAGAGGACTGAGGTGAGGGCCTGTATTTCTTCCTCTCCCTCTGGGAGAGGACTGAGAGGGCCTTACGGCGCGCTGGGTCATGACCCCTTTCCCTCTCCCAGCAGGAGAAGGAATCACGCTGAAGGCGTGAAAGAAAATGGCCAGGGTAAGTCCCGATTAAATCGGGACGCCACCCCTGGATCGCGTTAGTTATTTTCCCCCGGCCGGCTTTAGCGACTGTGAGCCGCAGTAACTGTGAGCAATGGACACGTAAGAAGTGCGGCTCTGCCGCAGCACATTGCGGAAAGCCTACGGCTTTCCGGCCTTTCCTTCTTTCTTAATAGAGGCTACGCCTCTGCAGCGAGGCGCAGCCTCACCGTTATTTCAAAGGCAAGCTCACTATCAGGCAGAGGCTGACCGAACGTGCGGCGGCAAAGCCGCGGAAGAGAACGCTGAAAGCGTTACATAACCCAGCCCAGGGTTGCGCGTAGCGCTACCCTGGGAACGCGATTCATTTTGTTTTCCAGAGCCTGCTTCAGCCGGCGACAGAGCTGACTTCACGATTGCACGAAACGAGTCTAATATGCGAAGCCATGAAGAAACGCACGCCCGCTGCTCAACATAGCTCGGCCCGAAAGCCAAAACGCGTAACCAAGGCCAGGCCTTCAGTCGAGTCGATTCATAGCCTCCTTGGAAAATACCGCGGCAAAGGTCTGATGAAAGAGCTGATGGCTGAAAAGAAACGCGATAAAGAACTCTGAATTCGCGCGCTAGCCCGACCGCGAGGGAGGGCGTGTCCAATTCTTTCGTAGGATCTATTCGTTTGCTAAGCGCCGAACGTTGCGAAGCAACTTGGCCGGCAGCTTGTGACGCAATCGCCAAATGATACTCATAGGCCTGCTTCCCCGGTGGCTGACATGGTCTACCGGACCAAGAAAGGTGTACGGCATCGTGAGACCGTCCCGTTTGCTGTCTTCGCGAACAAACAGAAGAATCGTATGAAAACGCTCAGCATGATTGATGTAGCGTTGGCCGGTCGGGCTGCTATTCGGCGTTGTGCTTTGCGATTGCCAATGGAAGAGTTCGTCGCTGATCGCGTAGTCCTCATACATCGTGGTTGGCGAGTAATTGGATTCCGTCTTGTTGAGCGTAACAAAAAATAAATCAGCTGGCAGCAACTTCGCGTAGACCACCCCTTCGCGTACTTCTCTTTGATCCGACAACGTCCAGATCCCCAGCCCAGCGAGTATTTCATCGCGCGTATAATCGGCGTGAAGCTGCAAAGGACAGACGAACGGTAGGCTGACCTGGACAGGAACTTCATCAAGCAACTCCAGTTTTAATCGCAGCAGCTCGCGCAATTCTTCAAACATCGTAGGATTCGACCTTAATCGCTCCACGCTCTCGCCAAGCGTCGCGGGAGTGAAGTCACGTCCCCACAAAGAGAAATGAAGCATTAACAAAAAGCGGCAAGTCACTTCATCCTCCACACCCGAGGGCTCTGATGCGGCCGATGGCGACAGGTAATCGAGTAACGCTCTCAATTGCCCACCGGAATTGATGTGCGCAACACGCCGCAGCCCCTTGGAAAGCCGGATTTCATCTGGGTCTACGAAGTTGGGTCGCAGTCCAGCATCAACCATCAACCGCGACCAAGTACCGCGGCGATAAACCTCGTCCGGGCTAAGCCGGTGATATTCAAGAAAATCGCCAAGCGATATCTCTCGATCAGTTTCGTCAGTGTAGCTCTTGATCCTGCGTACAAGGCGATTGCGATTGTAGGCCGTGGCCTGACGGATGTTGTCCAAGACGTACTTAGTCGCGATTCGCTCAAGTGCAATGACGCATCCGGCTGGAAGGCGAGGGAATCCATCTTCGAGCTCCGCATCAAGGCGATTAGAGGTCTGACCCTGCAGTGCCCGGAATCTCGATTCGAAGCTAAAGTTCTGGTGCGCTTGTCCAATGAAATCCAAAACCGTAAGACACTCCTTGTCTTCATGGAGTCGTAAACCGCGCCCTAGTTGTTGCAGGAAAACCGTCAGACTTTCAGTCGGTCGTAGAAGGAGGATAGTGTCAACTTCCGGAATGTCCACACCTTCGTTGTAGAGATCAACTACAAAGATGAAATTCACTTCACGAGCGATTAACTTAGCCTTAACGGATTGTCGCAACTCGCGAGGAGACTCGGCGGAGAGGGAGACAGCAGGAATTCCGGCACCGTTGAAAACTGAAGCCATGTATTCTGCGTGCCGAATACTAACGCAAAATCCTAGGCCGCGAGCGCTCTTAATGTCGAGCAATATATCTCTCGTCTTGTCGATTACTAGCTTAGCCCGAACATCGTTTCCTGTGACGAGATTCTCCAACTGTTGCACATCATATCCGCCGCGCTGCCAGCGAATTCCACTGAAATCGACAGCGTCAGTGACGCCAAAGTAGTGGAAAGGAGCAAGCAGCTTCCGGTTAATCGCATCAGGTAGACGGATCTCGGCGGCAATGTGATTGTCGAAAAAGGCAATTACATCGAGATCGTCCATGCGCTCCGGTGTGGCCGTCAGACCTAAAAGGACTCGTGGCTGAACAAATTCGAGCAAACGTTGGTAGCTCGGTGCGGCGGCGTGATGAAACTCATCTACTATGACGTAATCGTAAAAGTCGGGACGTACGTGTTCCCACAGTCTTCGAGAATTGAAACTCTGAATGGAGCAAAACAAGTGGCTAGGATTCTGTGGCTCGCAACCTGCCACTAGTAAATCACCGAAATTGTAATCGTGAAGTACAGCCCGAAAGGTTCCGAGACTCTGCTTAAGGATTTCTTCCCGATGAGCGACAAACAATAATCGGTTCTGTTGAGTCTTACCCTGCTCTTTTCTGAAGCGGAGATAGTCAAAAGCGGAGACTACTGTTTTGCCAGTACCAGTTGCGGCTACTACAAGATTGCGGAATCGATGGTGAAGCGCGCGCTCGGCCGCAAGCTTATCGAGAATTTCTTGTTGGAAAGCGTAAGGCTTGATATCGAAGAAAGTAGGGATAGTGTCGTCGGCGCTTTGGCTTCGCTCGCTTTGAAGCGCTTCTCTCAAGCGTCCCCTCGTCGCCTCTGAGTAGGGAACGAATTCATTATCGTTCCAGTATGTTTCAAACGTCGCTCGGACCTTTTCCCAGAGGTGCGGTGATTCGTGTTCGCTAATCTTGACGTTCCATTCAAGGCCGTCGGTGAGAGCTGCTTGCGAAAGGTTACTCGAACCGATGTAAGCAACGCCAAACCCTGTGTCACGGTGAATGATGTACGCCTTCGCATGCAGGCGTGTGCGACGAGTGTCATAGGAAACTCGTAAATGCGTGTTTGGGAGAGCTTGCAGAAAATCCACTGCCTTCAGATCCGTCGCTCCCATGTACGAGGTTGTGATCACTCGAAGTCCGTTTTCTTTTGTGAGCAGTCGAAACGACTCTTCCATAATCCTAACCCCGCCCCACTTGATAAAGGAGCAAAGGATATCCACTCGATTCGCAGTCAAGATTTCCTTGCGCAGTTGGGATATCAAGCTTGGATCCTGCCTGGTCCCGGTCATTAAGCAGCTTGTAGATAATGGGGTATCGGCTCGTTGGATTGGTGCGTGCGAAAGCGCAATCAATAATTCGGCGCGCAAGACCTTGCTCTCCAGTGGATCAACACTCTCAGGAGCACTATCGGCGAGTAAGACGAGTATTCTGTTTGCTAGTTCGACTTGCTTCGCTAATCGCTCGGTCAAGGGTAAAGATGCAAATGCCTTCCGAATATGACCCGCCAGATATTGAGCGAAATAGTCATGGCTATCTTCGACATCCAGACCCCGAACTTGTGCGCGTAGGTTCTCGCGCGCTGCTTCCACTACGCCGGCCTCGATTAACTCGTTGACGAGGCTTTCGTAAAGTCCGGGTACTAGTTTGATCGACATTGTGCTCGTGATTGCTCTCGGACCATTTCAAGCTTGGTGCCTTGGGAATAGACGCAGTTTAGCGGAGTTGGCGTATCTGGTGCGAGCGCAAAGAATCAGCGGCATAGTAAGCCGGATGGCAACGCGATGCAAAACATCGTACTTGCCGAACACAAGCCTGCCTGGATAGCATCCCCCGTTCGGATACGTGGCATAGTCCTGATGATCCCGATACTCGCTAACACCTACTTCTCTGGCGCCGGGCTCATGGACATCGGCCTGCAATCGGGCGGTCTCACATTGCAGCAAAGCTTTGAGATTGACTCTCTCTGTTGCGAGACAATGCGCCGGAACTTCTCTCATGAAGTTGTCCAGTGCGACATGACGAAGAAGCTTGTTCAATCTGAAAAGCAATGTCACGTGATGGTCGCGACATATCCACGCACAAGATATTCGCCGATCGGTGACATTCATGGTGTACGCACCGGCGATGATTTGTTCCTGCATTTCTTTCGCCACGTGGCTATCCGAAGACCCGAGCTTTACGTCGTCGAGAATGTGCCGGGCATGAAGAAATTTCCTGTGGTGATGGAAGCGATGACGAAGCTTCCGGACTACTACGTTCATGTTGCCTGTCCGGTCAAATCTTCCACTTGGTTACCTCAAAAGAGAGGTAGATTGATCATTATCGGCAGCCGACGATCGTTCTTATGGCGCGAGCCCGCGGCGCATAGAACCGCGACGCTTGCCGAAATACTTGAGCCCGATCCAAGGCCACACATTCCTGACTATGTTAGACGGCGCCTGTCGGGTGCATATCGAGACCGGCCAATTATCAGTGATCCGGAACGCGGCGATATCGCACCGACTTGCGTCGCGCACTATGCTAAGGACGTGAGCACTAGGTTAGTTGCCGACAAACGGTTTCCCCACGGCGCACGACCTTACACCGTTCGGGAATACGCGCGGCTGCAAGGCGTCCCTGATTCATTCAATTTTGTGGGAAGCGATAACGACGCTTACAGAATGATCGGGAACGGAGTTTCTGTCCCGGTTGGCAAATGGATTGGCTCAGAGCTTGTTCGTTACTTCCAATGATTTGTCTTGAACCCACCCGCTAGGCTTCGCGCCCTCACCCCACCTCTCCCAAAGGGAGAGGAGCGGAAGCGCGTGGTACCGACTTCATCTCGATCGCGGCCTTACCAAATCTCGATCACCCCCTTACCAAATCTCGATCGCGGCGTTACCAAATCTCCATCGCCAACAGCGGTTTGCCACGAGTCTCACGAGTCTAAGGCCTGACCGTCACCTCATAACCCTGCACCAAACCCGTCACATATCTCTCCCACTTCCTCTTGAAGATTTTCATGTCGATGTTGCCCAGAGTCTCGCGCAGAGTCTGGTAGCCGGTCGGGTCTGTTTTCTGTCGGGCTTGAAAGCGGCGGTAGAACTTTGTCAAAAGGCCTTTCTGTTGCAGGTAATAACAGAGGTAACGCGCCTGGGCGTAGTTGGTGCCTTTGTCGTCGTCGTAAAACCCGCGCGCGTTGAGCGCGGTGAGACGCTGGAACGTCGGGACCGTGCCCGCATTGATTGCTTTTTGCAGGCCGGGCAGACGCCAGTTGGTGAATCCGTGAATACGGCCGTCGACCTCGCCGCTTTGTTCATACAGCGAACCCAGACCTTCATTCAGCCACGGCGGGCAGGCGGGAAAGTTCGCTTCGATAAACGGGTGCACGATCTCATGAACCAGCGTGCCGCCGCCGGTCGAGATGTTCATCACCAGAGCTTTGTGCGCGCCCGAGTAGTAGCCGTAGGGCGTACCCGGTTTTTCGCCAAACAGCAGTTGGGCCTTTCTTTGGTAAGAGGCCGAGTCTTTGAACAGCCAGATATCGAGAATCTCTTTCGGGTCTGCCGAGAAATATTCTGCCTTCAGTTTGTCGATCGCCCATTTCACGGTGTTCTGAGAATGCTCCCTGACCGTCGCTGCAGGTTCATCGCCCACAACGACGAACGGCGGTTGAATGACAATCGTGAAATCTGTGGATGGAAGTTTCTTCTTGAGCTGCTCTACGTGCGCGGCAAAATCGGCGTCGCTAAACCGCGCGGGTTGCGTCGGAGTCTCGATCACCTTCGTGCCCGAATCGACGGCCAGCGGAATCGGAGAGTAACTCGAATGATTGAGGATCAGCAGCGCTGTGATTGCGAGCGCGAGTGGAACCAGAAGCGCGATTTGGATTTTTCTGAGCATGAAATACTTCCTGCGTGTTTTCGGCAGTCGTGCGTGTTACATGCGCGAACGCGCGGTTATGTTCCTTTCCGCGCAGTTCGCGGCGCGGTCGCGAGTGCAGTGCCAGGGTCGACCGCGATCCGGTGCCTACGGAACTCGCGACTTCCAGCTTTTCGGATCGCGACGCGAATGGAAGACAGCTACGACCTGAATCTCATCCGCCGCAACTTCATAAAAAATCGCGAACGGAAAACGGCGAACCACGGCGCGTCTCAGAGTTAGGTAAACGATCGGATACAGATTGGGATTACTGACGATTCGTGAAAGCGCTTCGTCGACAATCTGCATGAACTCAAGATCCAGGTCTTCACGCTGGTGAGCGTACCATTGGCGGGCTTCGGCGAGTTCGGCATCAGCTTCGGGAGTGAAGCGAACGATCATTTGCTGCTAGCGCGACTTCATGAATTCAGCTTTGATCTCATCCCACGTTCGACCCTGGCCCGGATCGCTTCTCGCCGATTCGAGACGTCGATCAAGCTCTCGCCTCTGAGAGTCCGTCAGCTCAAAAGCCTGATTTTCTTCGGCGATCGTGTCCCAAATCTCCTCGACAAGGAGAATTCGGTCAGAGATGCTGAGCTTTTTGGCGGCTTCTGTTAGGTCACTTTGCATGGTTGTGATTATAACATCGTTGATTGTGTGCTCCGCGGTCATTCGTACGAGGTCCGAGATCAGCAAGGGCCGCCACTAGCAGAGAGTTGCGCGAGTCGCCGCACGCAGTTCGCGGCGCGCCGTCGCAGTGCTAGGGTCGGCGGCAGACCGTTCTTAGCATGGTCTCGCCGGCGGTACCCGGTGCGACGTCTTGCCAGGGGTCGCCATCATGATTGGTCGTTTCTAAAACGTCAGCAGAAAGCGCTGTATAATGTATTAGGTTTCAAAACCGGGAGCCACAGAACATGAGCACGAGACAAGAATCAAACGAAATACTGGCGAGGATGAACAGGGCTGAAAAGGCCGAACTGCTTCAACAACTGCTGGTGGAACTCGGCGATTCGTTTCCCGGAATCGAGAGCCGCGCCGGAGTTGCCGGCGGCGTTCCCTGCATTGTG
>WNFY01001011.1_pt1 | contig 26241 bp, 26 predicted proteins | sample 5400091 | NCBI WGS metagenome assembly WNFY01 (sample SAMN13153364, study PRJNA577476) | soil metagenome | isolation source: 60 cm soil or saprolite under grassland replicate 1 | place: USA:California | collected 2016-06-15 | reverse complement strand
CCGAGCCGCTGCCGCGGCGCGGCGCTTCGCCCTCGGCCGGGCGGGGGGCTTGGGCGACCTCGACGTGAACGACGGCGGGGCTGACGCGCTCCGAGGCCGCGACCACCGCAGCGGAATAGGCATCGAGCAGGGCGGCGTCGCCTTCGGCGCGCGCCGGGGAAGCCGGGCGCGGCGAACCGTCATCGAGTGCCGGAATCGCATCCATGATCCTGCAGGACGTGGGGGCGCCCTGCGGAAAATCAAGGATATCCGCGTTGACTGCTGGTCTTCATTCCGATCAAGTGCAGCGAATCGCCGCGGCTCTGGTTGTACCGGTGGCGCAGCATCACCAGGAGCATCGTGACCGCAACGAACGTCCCGAAGGCCACGATGATGGTGTTGATGTGGAAATCGGCCTTGATCATCGCGGAATAGATGGCGAGCATCACGAGGATCGAGATGTTCTCGTTGAAATTCTGCACTGCGATCGAATGGCCGGCCGAGAGGAGCACGTAACCGCGGTGCTGCAGCAGCGCATTCATCGGCACCACGAAAAAGCCCGCCATGGCGCCGATCACGATGAGCAGCGTGTAGACGGTCGGCGTGTTCGTCACGAAGATCATCGCGATGACCACCACGCCCATCGCGACGCCGGCCGGCAGCACCTCGAGAGACTGCCGCAGCGCAATGAAGCGTCCCGCAATCGCCGCGCCGAGCGCGACGCCCACCGCGGTGATGCCCTGGAGGACCGCGCCCTTGTCTAGCGGAAGACCGAGGTGGACGGCGGCCCACTGCAGCACCAGGAACTGCAGGGTCGCTCCCGCGCCCCAGAACAGCGTGGTCACCGAGAGCGAGATCTGTCCCAGCTTGTCCTTCCAGAGCATGGTGAAGCAGACGTAGAAGTCGCGCATCAGGAGAACGGGATTGGTCTGCTGCTGGCCGTAGCGCGCGCCGGTATCCGGGATGAAGAGGTTGAAAATTGCCGCAATGACATAAATCGCTGAGACGACGATGATCGCGGCCTCGGCCGGGGTTTCGATGCCGGTGTCGATGCGCGGCATGTCGATCGCGAGCAGCACGGTGGCGATTCGCGGGCTGATCAGCGCTCCGCCGAGCACCGTTCCGAGGATGATCGAAGCGACGGTCAGCCCTTCGATCCAGCCGTTGGCGGCGACGAGCTTCTCCGGAGGCAGCAGCTCGGTGAGGATGCCGTACTTCGCCGGGGAGTAAGCGGCCGCGCCGAATCCCACCACCGCGTAAGCGGCCAGTACCAGCGCATATCCGGGAATGCCGGCGAATTCGACGTAATCGGTGAAGAACATCATCACGCAGCCGGCGACCTTGATGGTGTTGGTGATGAACATCACCCGACCCTTGGGGATCGCATCGGCGAAGGCCCCGACGAACGCGGCGAGCGCCACATAGGACACGGTGAAGAAGAATTTCAGCAGCGGCACCATCCACGCCGGGCCGTCGAGCTCCAGCAGCTGGGCGATTGCGGCGATCAGCAAGGCGTTGTCGGCGAGCGAGCTGAAAAACTGCGCCGCCATGATCGTGTAGAAACCCCGCTTCATGATCTCCCGCGCCTGCGGTGAGCGAAATCGTAAGTGTCGAAGCGGCGATTCATCGATTCTCTGCGTCCGGCGTGAGCGTTACGGAACGTAAACGCCTTTGGCCGCCCGCTTTATACCATGAGTCATTTGGGGAGTGCGTAAAGCTCTCCATGGCCGCTCGCCGGAACTCCCGGTTTTATGGTCGAATGGCGGGCCATGCGCCCCATCCGAGCCCGCGTCGATTCCACCGCGCTTCGCCACAACCTGGGCGCAGCAGCACGCCGTGCACCCCATTCGCGCATCTGGGCGGTGGTGAAAGCCAACGCCTACGGTCACGGCCTCGCGCGGGCGGCCCGGGCATTCGCCGCGGCAGAGGGTCTCGCGCTGATCGAGCTGGAGGCGGCGCTCGAGCTGCGCCGCGCGGGCGAGCGGCGCCCGATCCTGCTCCTGCAGGGATTTTTCTCGCCCGGGGAGCTCGAACCCATCGCAGCGCACGGTCTCACGACCGTGGTGCACGACCCGGAGCAGCTGGCGATGCTCGAGAAGGCCGAGCTGCCAGCGAAGATCCCCGTGTACCTGAAGCTCAACACCGGCATGAACCGGCTCGGCTTTCCGGCGGAAGATCTCCGCGGCGTGCTCGATCGCCTGCGCGATTGTCCGAGCGCCGCTGCGATCGCGCTCATGACGCATTTCGCCGACGCCGACGGCAAGCGCGGCGTGCGCTGGCAGCTCGAGCGCTTCGATGCGGCGACCGCGGGCATCGATCTTCCGCGCAGCCTCGCCAATTCCGCCGCGCTCCTGCGCTATCCGGAGTCGCACAAGGACTGGGTCAGGCCGGGCATCATGCTCTACGGCTGCTCGCCGTTCCCCGACGAAAGCGCCGAAAAATTGGGCCTGAAGCCCGCGATGACGCTCTCGAGCGAGCTGATTGTCGTGCGCAACCTGCGCAAGGGCGACGGCGTAGGCTACGGCTGCACCTTCATCGCCGAAGGGCCAATGCGCATCGGCATCGTGGCCTGCGGCTACGCCGACGGCTACCCGCGCCACGCACCCACCGGCACGCCGATCCTCGTCTGCGGCAAGCGCACGCGCACCGTGGGCCGCGTGGCGATGGACATGCTGTTTGCCGACCTCAGCGGAATTCCCGGCGCAGAGGTCGGCTCGGCGGTAACTCTTTGGGGCGAAGGCTTGTCCGCCGATGAAGTCGCGGCAAGCGCGGGCACCGTGAGCTACGAACTCTTGTGTGCGCTCTCGCCGCGGGTGCCCGTTTCGGAGACGCCCTGATGGCCAAGGCGAGAAGCGTCTACTCCTGCACCGAATGCGGCGGCGAGTCGCCGAGGTGGCAGGGACAATGCCCGCACTGCGGCGCCTGGAACACGCTGCTCGAAGGGCTCGCCGAGTCGGCGGCAAAGCACCGCTTCGCCGGCGGCGCCAAGACCTCGATGCTGCAGCGGCTCGCCGAGGTGAGGGTGAGCGAGACATCGCGCCTGGCGACCGGCATCGGCGAGTTCGACCGCGTGCTGGGAGGAGGGCTCGTCGCGGGGCAGGTGGTGCTGATCGGCGGCGATCCGGGCGTGGGCAAATCCACGCTGCTGTTGCAGGCGCTCGCGCAGATGAGCGCCGGGCACAAGGCCGTATATGTAAGCGGTGAGGAGTCCGCCGAGCAGGTGGCCTTGCGCGCGCAACGCTTGCAGCTCGACTGCGGCCGGCTCGAGCTGCTCGCGGAGATACAGCTGGAGCGCATTCTCGGCGCGCTGGAAAAAGCGAAACCCGTCATCGCCGTCCTCGACTCGATCCAGACGCTCTATTCGGAGCAGCTGAGCTCTGCGCCGGGTTCGGTGGCGCAGGTGCGCGAGTGCGTGGCGCATCTTGCGCGCTACGCCAAGCAAAGCGGCACCGTGGTCGTGCTGGTCGGCCACGTCACCAAGGAAGGCGCGCTCGCGGGGCCGCGCGTGGTCGAGCACATCGTGGACACCGTGCTCTACTTCGAAGGCGACACGCACCAGAGCTTTCGGCTCATCCGCGCCTTCAAGAACCGCTTCGGCGCGGTGAACGAGCTGGGCGTGTTTGCGATGACCGACAGGGGCCTTCGCGGGGTTTCCAATCCGTCGGCGATTTTTCTGTCGCAGCATGCGCGGGAAGTCGCCGGATCGTGCGTTCTTGTGACCCAGGAAGGCACGCGGCCGCTGCTGGTCGAGATCCAGGCGCTGGTGGACGCGGCCCACGCGCCCAATCCGCGGCGGCTGACGGTGGGGCTGGAGCAGAACCGCCTCGCCATGCTGCTCGCGGTGCTGCACCGCCACGCAGGCATCGCCTGCTACGATCAGGACGTGTTCGTGAACGCGGTGGGCGGCGTGCGCATCAGCGAACCCGCCGCCGACCTCGCGGTGCTGCTCGCGATCGTCTCCTCGCACGTCGACAAGCCGCTGCCGGAGAAGCTCGCGGTGTTCGGCGAAATCGGCTTGTCGGGCGAGGTGCGCCCCGCGCCGCGCGGCCAGGAGCGGCTGAAGGAGGCCGCGAAGCTCGGCTTCACCCAGGCGATCATCCCCAGGGCCAATCAGCCGAAGCAGAAAATCGACGGGCTCGAGATCATCGCTGTCGAGCGCGTCGCCGACGCGATCGCACGGTTTCGGGCCTAGAATCGAATCGAAAGGGACGACGCTTTGAAGAACGCCCAACCCGGAATCCTGGCCCCTATTCCGCGGCGTGCGCGCCATCTCACGTTCGGCCTCAAGCAAGGCGTGCGCCCGCAAGCTGCGCTACGCGCCCTGGCCGCGACGGCGGACGGCGAGGGCTGCGTCGTCGGGCTCGGGGCGGTCCTGCTCTTCGCGCTGCGAAGGGAGATCAAGGGGCTCCGTCCGTTTCCGCATTACAAGAGCGAAGGCGTCGACGTGCCCTCGACCCCTGCCGCCCTGTGGTGCTGGCTGCGCGGGGAAGACCGCGGCGAGATCGTGCTGCGTGCGCGCGCGATCGAGAAGACCCTCGCGCCCGCCTTCGAGACGAGCGGCGTCATCGACGCATTCAAGCACGGCCGCGGTTTCGATCTCACCGGGTACGAGGACGGCACCGAAAACCCGAAGGGGAAGAAAGCCGCCGAGGCTGTGATAGTCAACGACAAGCGGGCGGGATTCGGCGGCTCGAGCTTCGTCGCAGTCCAGCAGTGGGTGCACGATCTGGACAAATTCGCGGCGCTGCCGCGCAAGAAGCAGGACGACAGCATCGGCCGGCGCAAGAGCGACAACGAGGAAATCGGCAACGCGCCGCCCTCGGCGCACGTGAAGCGGACCGAGCAGGAGAGCTTTTCGCCGGAAGCCTTCGTGCTGCGGCGCTCGATGCCCTGGGCGGACGCGACCCGGGCGGGACTGGTATTCGTCGCCTTCGGCAAGTCGCTCGACGCCTTCGAGGCGCAGCTTAAGCGCATGGTCGGCGCCGAGGACGGGATGGCGGATGCACTGTTTACGTTTACACGCCCCGTGACCGGTGCGTACTTCTGGTGTCCGCCCGTGAGGAAGGGGCGGCTCGATCTGCGCGCGATCGGACTGTAGTGCCAGTTAGGCTCACATTGCGATGAAATACTGGCCGATCGCTCTCCTTGTTGCTGTAGTGTGCGTCGGAATACCTCGATCGGAAGCCGCTGACGAACGAACACTCGATCAGTACCGCAGCGAACTCCAGGGGCTAGGAAACGAAATTCAAGGGATCGTCGGAGATGCCACCTGTACCTACGATTCCGAGTGCAAGGCTATCGGGTATGGATCAAAACCGTGCGGTGGGCCAAGCACTTATCTGGCGTACTCTGTAAAGAACACAGACGTGCCTTTGCTTGAAGGAAAAGTACGACAATTTAATGCGCTGCAGAGGGCGTACCAAGGAAAGCTGCAAATTGCTTCGGACTGCATGGTGGTCTCCAAGCCGGTTGTTACGTGCGAGCAAAAAAGATGCACTAAGTTGCCAAAAGGGCCGCGCGCCGCTCAAAGCGAACCTTAGGTCCCAAGTATCTACGTCACTAGAAGGGATCATCGAACATGCCACGCATTGCACCTTCGAACACCGGGCGGACCCCTATGGAAAGGCTCATAGGCCATGCACCCCGCATCCTCCACCCGTGGGCTACTGGGCGTTTTTGCGCGACCCGGACGGGCACACACTGGAAATTGCGTATGGCCAGGAACTCGGGCTCGCGGTCGAACGCGCAGCCTAAGCCTTCCATCGAGTGGACTTCCAACGGGCTGTGCCTGTCGGCGGCCGCTCATGTTAAGCGTTAGCCGTCACGAGAATGGTGTTTCCTCCGCAAGAAACGGTTGTAATCCTAGGCACATCTCGGGACGACGGAAACACGTTGGCAACCGTGCAAGCCGTGCTGGGCGGAAAGCGGGTGGAAGTCGTGAATCTTTCCGACACTCGGTTCACCACCTATGATTACCGGCATCGAAATCAGGACGATGGGTTCCTGCAGCTTGTCGAGGCAATTATGGGGAAGTCCTTTTGGATACTCGCCACACCGGTGTATTGGTACTCGATGAGTGCTCAATTGAAGGTGTTCTTCGATCGACTCAGTGACCTCATCACCATCCGGAAGGACCTGGGACGGCGTCTCCGTGGAAAATCCGTTGCGATAGTGGCCTCTGGAACCGACGAGGCCATACCGGACGGTTTCGAAGTGCCATTTCAGCGCACGTGCGAGTACCTCGGCATGAAGTATGTGGGCATCTTCTATTTACCGTACGGAAAGGATGACCGCGCATCAAGCTCTCACTTGGAGGCGGCGCGAAAGGTCGGGGCCACATGGATATCGTGACGGCTAACGTACGCAACGCCACGAAAAATGACATTCCCGTCCTCGTTGAACTCATGCGCGAGTTCTACACCGAGTCAAAGTACAGCCTCGACGGCGATTGGGCTGTCCGCAGTTTCAACCAGCTCCTTCAATCCACAGATCGGGGCGCGGCTTGGATCTGTTTTCTTGGTTCTGATCCGGTGGGCTATGTCGTGCTGACGACCAGACACAGTATGGAGTTTGGAGGCCTCGACGGGTTTGTTGACGATCTGTTCGTTCGGCCTGCGTTCCGGCGCCAAGGTGTGGGAACATCGTTGCTGACCGAGCTTTTTCGTGAATGCTCTAAGCGCCGTGTTCTTGCCATCCACATCGAAGTCGGTTCGGACAACGCGCCGGCGCACGCCCTGTGTCGCCGGTTCGGTCTCAGCAACAACGGGCGCCAGTTATTCACGGCACGCGTAGCGTAGGATCAGGGTGTAACAACGCGCTCGAGAACTGCTTTCCGTATGTGTTTTGCATAGACTTGTAGATGATTCTAGGATATGACCGGTGCGGTTCTTTACCAGTTAGCCGTCATGATCGACTTGGTGCCGATGGAGAGGAACGCGGAGAGCTTCGAGTTCGCGCTTGCCGTGAAGAAAGAAGCGTTCGGGCCACATATCATGGAGCGGTGGGGCTGGGACGAGCGCCTTCAGCGCGAGACTCATGCACAAAGGTGGGCAGAGAAGCGCTTCTTTCGAATTGTTCGCGATCACGAATCAATTGGCGTCGTCTCAATAGACGAAGCACCGGACCACGTGATTGTTGGCGAGTTCTACATCTTTTCGTCGTTCCATCGAAAAGGAATTGGCATCGAGGTTTTGACCAGGATCCTTCGCGAAACCGATGCGAAGGGCCTGCCGGTGCGCCTGCAATGCCTCAAATGGAATCCGGCGGTCACTCTTTGCAGGCGCCACGGCTTCGTGATGATCAGCGAGAGTGATACGCACTTCTTAATGGAGAGAAGGGCCGCATTACAGCTAACGACGCGTTCGAGCGGACCGTGATGTATCGTCGGCCGGGTTGGGTGCGTCCAAGAAGTGGTGCGCTCCCGGTCCGACAATCGGCAGCGCGGCTGGTCGCTCAACTCGGTCGTTAGCCGTCACAAACTGCACATGGAGATCGCGTTCTTTCGGCAAGAACAATTGGAGTCGGTAGTTGATCTCCTGCACGAGATGAGCTTGCACTACAACCGGGACAACGCGTCCTCTCGAGATGTAGTTAAGGCCAATCTGATTGGCAACATTCTCGGACCGGACTCTGGCGTTCGCCTAGTCATCGCCAGCGAGGCATCGCGAGCCGTTGGCCTCGCGGCAATTTCACTGCTCTATCCAGCGCGCAAAGAACGGGGGCAGCTATTCATGAAGGAGCTGTACGTGGTATCCGACAAGCGGGGAGCGGGGGTCGGACGTGCGCTTATGCATTGGACAGCAAAGTACGCCGTAAGCAAGAACTGCTGCCGGCTCGACTGGACGGTTGATGATACCAACCCGCAAGCCCTGTCGTTCTACCGCGAGCTAGGAGCAACTCATGTGACTGGAAAGCTGTACTTCCGCTTCTCCGACGAACAACTTTTGCGCTTTGCGACCGCGAATGCGGACAGTGGCCGCCATGACGGCTAATCCCTCCCTCGAGCGGATAGCCTCGGGCAAGCCGGAAGCTGCCGCTCTTGTCGAATGTTAGCCGTCAGATGGAGATTCGTGTCATTCAACCGTCGGAGGTCGAAGCGGCCCGACGTCTACTCGTTTCCAGCGGTTGGGAGCGCGACGCTTCCGACCTAGAAGGCTTCCTAGAACTTCTCTCACGGTCGCAGGTGACGCTTGTGGCCGTTGAGGGCGGCGAAGTGCTGGGCTTCCTGCGCGCCTTTTGCGACGGTATGGCGAATGGCTACATTTCGATGCTCGTCGTGGCCGAGCAGCATCGGCGAAAGGGCGTAGGCCGCGCCCTGGTCAAAGCGGCCATGGGCGACGACCGGCGAATCACGTGGGTCCTGCGGGCGACCCCAGCGGGTGTTGCTGCGTTCTACGAAAAGCTGGGCTTCACCAAGTCTGAAGTCGCAATGGAGCGTCCAGGTGCGAGGACATCTGAAACTTAACGTTCGAGCGGACGAGATTGCATGCAACTGGTCATGTTTGACATCGACGGCACTCTCACGGAGACCATGAAGGTTGATGAGGAGTGCTTTGTTCGCTCATTCATAGAGGTGTTCGGATTCACAAACATCGACACCGATTGGTCGCATTATCCGCACGTGACTGATTCCGGCATCTTCCATGAGGTTTACGTGTCACGCATGGGTCGGGCGCCGACCGCGCTGGACGTTTCGCGATTTCGCCGGCACTTCATCGAGTCGCTCGCCGTCGCTTCATCACAGTCTCCATTTGCGCAGGTCGCAGGCGCCGACCGATTGCTGTCTCGGCTCGCGAGTGGCGGCTCGCATCGAGTTTCTCTTGCTACCGGAAGTTGGCGTGAATCTGCCCGCCTCAAGATGGCAGGCGCCGGGATGTGTTTTGACGACCATCCGGCAGCATCCGCAGACGACGCACTCGAAAGAGAGTCTATTATGAAGCTCTCCATGCAGAGAGCAGGCGAATGTTATGGCGCACCATTTGCCGGTACCGTCTATGTCGGAGACGGAGTTTGGGATGCTCGTGCATGTCGCTCTCTGGGCATTCCGTTCATCGGAATTGGTTCAGGTGTTCGCGCCGCGCGACTTGCTTCAGAGGGCGCAGTTCGCGTGTTTCCAGGATTTTTCCGAGGACGGGTTGTTTTTGGAGACTTTGGATGGACTTTCACAGACGTCCCATGGAGCGAAACATAGAGGTCAAGGCCCACGTCGAGAGCATTGAGGCACTCGCGTCGAAGGCTGCAGCCATTGCGGACGAGGGCCCAATCGAGATCGACCAAGACGACACCTTCTTTCAGTGCGAATCGGGAAGGTTGAAATTACGCGCGTTCTCGAGTGAGGAAGGGGAGCTGATCTTCTACCGTCGGGCAAACCAACGCGGCCCGAAAGAGTCCTTCTACCTGCGCTCGCCCACGTCTGCTCCCGATACGCTGCGCGAGTCACTGTCTCAGGCATACGGCCAGGTGGGCCGGGTTCAGAAGCATCGAACACTCTTTCTCGTCGGAAGAACACGGGTCCACCTGGACAACGTCAAAGGCTTGGGGCACTTTCTTGAACTTGAGGTCGTTCTCAACGAAGGTGAACTCGCGGAGGCGGGTATCCGCGAAGCTCAGAGTCTTATGGCTCGACTTGGAATCGAATCGTCGCAGTTGGTCGAAGGGGCATATATTGATCTCCTTGCTCAACCAGACGTCTAACCCAGTATTGGTGCCGACGGGCGCGAAGCGTCGTGCCCCAGCCGAGGAAAGCGAGTGAGCGAGAGCGTTTCGCGCGGTGGCTGTCAATGTGGTTCGATCCGCTACGAGTTTTCCGGCAAGGTGCTCGAGCTGTACGTATGCCATTGCAACGAGTGCCGAAAGCAGTCGGCCTCCGCCTTCGGTATCTCGGTCATCGTCCCGCGGGGGGCATTTCGTGTGACACGAGGCACACCCACATTTTGGACACGCCCCACCGACACGGGTCACGCGCTGGAGTGTGCTTTCTGCGCGGACTGTGGTTCTCGGTTGTGGCATCAGCGGCGCGGCGCTGCCGAAACGATCAGCGTAAAGGGTGGTTCGTTGGATTAGGCGGTTGACCTGCGACGTGCCGTCCACATTTGGACATCGCGCATGCTTCCCGGAATCATGGTCCCCGAAGGAGCTGCGCAATTCCCTGGCGAACCGACTCACGTCGCAGATGTTTGCATATGCCGGTGGATGGTTCTAGGATGCGGTCGGTGCGGTTCATTACCGGTTAGAAGCCCCTATGCCCACCAAGTCCCTTGAGCGACTCATGTTTGTTCAAGGTGGTCTTTGTTTCTTTTGCAAACAGCCGCTATCGAAGGCGGATGCAAGCGTCGAGCATCTTCTCGCAAGCGCCAACGCGGGTAGTAACCATGACGACAACTGCGTTGCCTGCTGCAAGTCCTTCAATGCTTTGCTCGGGAGCATGTCGCTCAAAGAGAAGTTTCAGGTGATGCTCAATCAGAAGGGGCAGTTCAAGTGCCCCAATAGTGATGGCTCAGTGAAGGTGGCGCCGCACCTTGGCCCTAAGGTCAAACAATCTGTTCCGTCAAAGTCGAAAGCCGATAGATTCACCATGGTCGTTGCCAACCTGAAGCAGCGCGGCACATCGAGGCCGCGAACACTCAAGACCCTCAAGAGTACGATAGCTTCTCTATTTCCAAAGGGTATTTCTGAAGCTGACTTAACCACTCTCATTCAACAGTTACAGTCGAGCGGGAAGATCTCAGTCTTAGAGAATAAGGTGTCTTATGCGCCCTGAAGAGAGGGCTTCTATTGGTATCGCCGCGCTCAATCTTGACTCGAACGCGCTAACACGCGTGCTTTGCGCGTGGTATGAATGTCATTCACTCTGGCCGAAAGGGAGTACACGATGAAATCCAGCTCGTACGTCGCATTTGCTGTTGTCACAGCCTTCTTTGTAGGTGTTGCTACCAGTTGGGCTCAGCCGAGCGGACACAGAATGATCTCGCCGAATGATCTGAAGTGGGGTGATGTTCCCTCATTGCCGCCCGGAGCAAAGATCGCGGTTATCGAGGGTCCGATGAGCGAAGCCGTTCCCTTCACGGTCCGATTGAAGTTTCCCGCCGACTACAGGATTCCCGCGCACTGGCATCCGGCCGTCGAGCGGGTGACGGTGATTTCTGGAACCTTCAATATGGGCGTGGGCGACAAGCTGGATATGCAGAAGTCGATGCCCTTGCCTCCGGGAAACATGATGATCCTGCAGCCGAAGACGAACCATTTTGCCTGGACCAAAGGGGAGGTAGAGGTGCAGCTCAATGGAACCGGACCGTGGGGTGTCACGTATGTCAACCCCGCGGACGACCCCAGAAAGAAATGAGGAAGCCCGGCCGACGCGCGCCGGGCTGGTCTTCGTCGCCTTCGGCAAGTCGCTCGACGCCTTCGAGGCGCAGTTGAAGCGCATGGTCGGCGCCGAGGACGGGACGACCGACGCGCTGTTTACGTTTACGCGCCCGGTGACGGGCGTCTACCTCTGGTGTCCGCCGGTGAAACGCAAAAGACTGGATTTGCGGGCGATCGGGCTGTAGAACCAGGAACCTGAATCACGCTATAGTGGCCTTGAAATACAGGGAGCAAGAACCTGGAGAGACACCATGGACTATCAATTTCAAGAGGAAGTGGGCAAGTTGCTCTTGCGCCTTACGGTCGGGATTCTCCTCCTGTTTCATGGGATAGGAAAAATACTCAACCCCGGCATTGTCGAATCCATCGGAAGCCGGCTCGCCAGTGATGGATGGCCTGCGAGCATCGCCTATGGCATTTATCTTGGCGAAGTTCTTGCGCCGTTGATGATCATTTTCGGAGTTCTTGCGCGGATCGGCGGCTTGCTCGTCGTGATCAACATGGTTTTCGCAATTTTGCTGTCGCATACCGCCCAGTTGCTTACCCTGTCAAAAAGCGGCGGGTGGGCGCTCGAATTGCAGGGGCTCTATTTGCTGTGCGGCATCGCCATATTCTTCATTGGCAGCGGCAGGATGGCGGTCAGACCAGACTGACCCTGGTGCACCCCGCCGCGATTCCGCTGCGCACCGCGGCTTCAAGCGTCCCCGGATAATCGCTTGCGACATAGTCGCCGGCGAGCAGCAATCCGGGAATCGGCGTGTTGCCCCCGGGGCGTTTCAGCGCCGGGCTGCAGGAGAACGTGGCGCGCCGCTCGGTGATCACTTGCGACCAGCGCGGCGCGGGCAGGACGCCGAGCGCCGCTTTCAGCTCCGCTTCGATTCTCGTCACCAGCTTCTGTTTCGGCAGTTCTTCGTGCGCGCCCGATGCGCTGATCACCGCTGCGAGCAGGCCCTTCGGTCCGCCGAGCCGGCCGCGGTCGAATACCCACTGCAGGATACCGCCTGAAAATCCCAGCATGGTCGCGGGCAGCGAAACGGATTCCGGATACTGCAGGTAGCAGGTGAGGATGGGCTCGTAGTTGAACGCGCTGATGCGGGAAAGCGCATCGCCAAGCTCGGGCAATTGCACCAGCAGCGGTCCCGCCTGGTGCGGGCCGCAGGCGATCACCACGCAGGAGAACAGCTGCGCGTCGTTGAGGCGAAATCCGCCCGAGACCTGTGCAACGCGGCGCACCGGCACGCCGAGCGAGATCGCGCCGCCGCGCGCCTTCACGTATTCGGCTGCGGGCTCGGGGAACAGGCGGCTCAGGTCCGTGCGCGCGATGAGGAAGTCGCTCGCCTCGCGCGCCCCGGTGAGGCCGGCGCGCAGCACGTTGACGAAGACCTGCGCGGAGGCGGAATCGACCGGCGTGTTGAGCGCCGATACGCACAGGGGTTCCCACACGTGGCTGCGCAGCGCGCCGCTCTGCTTTTGATCGTCGAGCAGCCGGGCGACGCTGCAGTCGGGTTCGATGCGAAAGTCGCAGGCCCGAAGCGAGGCCATGAAGCGCAGCGCGCTGAAGCCTTGAGCGGGATCCAACCCCTTCGCGCGGAGGAGCGCGAAGAGCAGGTTGAGCGGGTAGGGGAGCCGCGGCGCGCGCAGGTGAAAGCCGTCGGCATAGCGCAGCTCGAGCGCAATACGCAGGAGAAGCTCCTCCGGATCGGCGCCGACGAGCCGCATCATCCGCAGCGTCTCGCGGTACGCGCCGATCAGGACGTGCTGGCCGTTGTCGAGGTCGGTTCCGTCGATGGACACGCGCCGCGCACGGCCGCCCAGGCTGCGCGACGCTTCGAACACCGTTACGGGGACGCCGCGCTCCGCGAGCGTGACCGCGGCAGCGAGCCCGGCCCAGCCGGCGCCGACAACCGCGACGCCACTCAAGCCGTGACCCAGGTGCGCCACGCGATCCAGAGCTTGCGGATCGGCGTGAGGGCGGTTCGCTGCCTGAGCACCTGAAATCCGTCGCCGGCAATCTCGTCGAGCAGCGTGCGGTAGATGGCCGCCATCATCAGGCCGGGGCGCTGCGCGTGGCGGTCTTCCGCCGGCAGGAGCGCCAGCGCCTCGTCGTAGCAGCGCCGGGCGCGCTCGGCCTGGAAGCGCATCAGGCGCACAAAGCTTTCGGTGTGACTCGCGTTGAGAATATCCGCCGCCGTCACTCCATGTTCCTTCAACTCGTCCATGGGAAGATAGATGCGGTTTTTCCGCGCATCCTCTCCCACGTCGCGGATGATATTGGTGAGCTGGAACGCGAGTCCGAGCTTTTCGGCGTACTCCAGCGTCTTCGCGTTGCGGTAGCCAAAAATGCCCGCCGCCAGGGCGCCGACCACGCCCGCCACGCGATGGCAGTAGAGCTGCAGGCCCGAAAAATTCGGATAGCGGCTCTGATTCAAGTCCATTTCCATGCCGTCCATGATCTCGTTCAGCTGCCTCTGCGCAATCCCGAACGGCTCGATCACGGGGGCGAGCGCGCGCGTCACGGGATGCTGCGGATTGCCGGCGAAGAGCCGAGCGACCTCGCCGCGCCACCAGGTCAGGGTCGCGCGGGCAACGGACGGATCGCTCGGCTCGTCCACCGCGTCGTCGACCTCCCGGCAGAAAGCATACAGCGCGGTAATCGCACGCCGGCGCTCGGGCGGGAGAAACAGGAACGAGTAATAGAAGCTCGAGCCGCTGTGCGCAGCTTTTTCACGGCAATATTCTTCAGGAGTCATCACATTGCCAGCGCGCGCGCGAGCAGCAGCGGCCAGTCCCAGAAGCGCAGCACCGGCCGGAGACGGAAGACGTTTCCGCGTTCCCGCTCGAGCTTCTCGAGGATCCTCAACCCTCCTTGAACCACGGCGCGGATTTCCAGTCCCGCGCGGCCGGGCAGGCGTGTCGCGAGCGGCGCGCCGCGCAACATCATCCGCCGCGAACGATCGATCTGAAAGCGCATCAGGTCCCACCAGCCGCCGGAGGCGTCGCTTGCGGCGATCTGGTCTTCGGTAACGCCGAACCTCGCCATGTCCTCTTGGGGAAGGTAGATGCGGTTCTTGCGGAAGTCGATCTCCACATCCTGCCAGAAGTTGATGAGCTGAAGGGCCGAGCAGATCGCGTCCGAGCAGGCGATAGCGTCATTGCCCGCTTCGCCGTACAAATGCAGCATCAGGCGCCCGACGGGGTCGGCCGAACGGCGGCAATAGTCCATGACCTCGGCGAAGCTCGCGTAGCGCTGTTTGGTGACGTCCTGCGAGAATGCGTCGAGCAGGTCGTAAAAGCGTGCGAGCGGGAGGCGATGAGCCGCGATCACCTCGCGCAGCTCGTGAAAAAAAGGCGAGGCCGGGGAACGACCGGCCTCGATCCGGCGCAATTCTGCGCGATAGCCCTCCAGGCAGGCAAGCCGCTCGTGCGGCCGCAGATCGCCTTCATCGGCGAAATCGTCCGCCGTGCGCGCGAATCGGTAAATGACCGACACGGGGTGACGCAGCGCTGCCGGAAGCAGCACGGAAGCGACCGGAAAGTTTTCGTAATGGCCGACCGACATTGCCCTATTTTTCCAAGGGTTTCAACCTCTTCGGCTGACAGTATAGGAGGCTTTGCTGTAGAATGGCATGCGCATTGCGAGTCCGGTCCGTGGTCAGCCCGCGAAGGTGGCGGAATTGGTAGACGCACTGGATTTAGGTTCCAGCGCCGCAAGGCTTGGGGGTTCGAGTCCCTTCCTTCGCACCAAGGAACAGGGTTTTCGGGAATGCAAACGAGCATCGAAGCGTTGGGCAGGCTGGAACGGAGGCTCAACATGGCGGTTCCGGCCGAGCAGATCGACCGCGAAGTCGAGCAACGGCTGCGCAAGCTCTCGCGCACCGTTCGCATGGACGGTTTTCGGCCGGGCAAAGTTCCGCTCAAGATCGTCGCGCAGCACTATGGGCCGCAGGTACGCTCGGAAGTGATCGGTGACGCCGTGCAGAAAGCGTTTTCCGAAGTGGTCCAGGAGCAGAAGCTGAAGGTCGCCGGTTATCCGCGCATCGAACGCAAGGAGGGGGGCGACGAGAAACTGCTGACGTTCAGCGCTACTTTCGAGATCTACCCGGAGGTCAAGCTCGGCGATTTGTCGGCCGCGACAATCGAGCGACCCACCCACGCGGTGGACGATGCAGACGTCGACCGCACCGTTGAGATCCTGCGCAAGCAGCGCGCGAGCTGGGAAGCCGTGACGCGCGCCTCGCAATCGGGTGACCGCGTCGCCGTGGATTTCACCGGCCGCATAGACGGGAACGAATTCCCGGGGGGCAAGGGCATCGGGGTGGCCGTGGTGCTCGGCGAGGGCCGCATGCTGCCCGAGTTCGAGTCCGGGCTTACCGGCGTCAGCGCGGGTGAGCGGAAGATTTTTCCGGTGGCTTTCCCCTCCGGCTACCCGGGCAAGGAAGTTGCAGGAAAGAGCGCAGACTTCGAGGTCAGCGTGCACAGAGTGGAACAACCGAAACTCCCGGCGATCGATGCCGAATTCGCAAGATCGCTCGGCGTCGCCGATGGCGATATCGCGAAAATGCGCGAGGAGGTCAGGGCGAACGTCGAGCGCGAAGTCAAGAAACGCGTGGAGGGGGAGGTCAAGCAGAAGGTCATGCAGGCGCTCATCGCCTCGACGACGCTCGAGCTGCCGAAGTCGCTCGTCGAAATCGAGCTGCAGCGCGTGGTGCAGCAGAGGCGCGCAGACCTCGAGGCACGCGGCGTCAAGCTGGAAAGGCTGCCGGTGAAACCCGAGGCGCTCGAGGGTCAGGCGCGGCGGCGCGTGGCGCTGGGACTCATCCTCGGCGAGCTCGTGAAATCGCACGAGCTCGGGGCAAAGCCCGAACAGGTGCGCTCGCTGGTGACCGAGCACGCCCAGACCTATGAACAGCCCTTCGAAGTGGTAAGATGGGTCTATTCGGAGCCGCAGCGTTTGAAGGAATTCGAGGGTCTGGCAGTCGAGTCGAACGTCGTCAGCTGGGTCCTCGAGCATGCCAAGGTGGAGGATAAGACGATCAGCTTCGAAGAACTGATGGGAGCAGCCGCGTGAGTCGGGATCCGCAAGGCCTGGGCCTGATTCCCATGGTGATCGAGCAGAGCGGGCGCGGCGAGCGCGCCTACGACATCTACTCGCGCCTGCTCAAGGAACGGGTGGTATTCCTCGTCGGCCCGGTCAACGAGATCTCGGCCAACCTGATCGTCGCGCAGCTCCTTTTCCTCGAGTCGGAAAACCCCGACAAGGACATCTTCTTCTACATCAATTCCCCGGGCGGTTCGGTGTCCGCGGGGCTTGCGATCTACGACACCATGCAGTTCGTCAAGCCCGACGTCTCCACGCTTTGCGTCGGGCAGGCGGCCAGCATGGGCGCGCTGCTGCTCGCCGCGGGCGACAAGGACAAGCGTTTCTGCCTGCCGAATTCCCGGGTGATGATCCACCAGCCGATGGGCGGTTTCCAGGGGCAGGCGTCCGACGTCGAGATCCACGCCAAGGAAATCCTCTACCTGCGCCAGCGCCTGAACGAGATCATGGCAAAGCACACCGGCCAGAGCGTGGAGCGCATCTCGCGCGACACCGATCGCGACAACTTCCTTTCGGCGGACGACGCGGTGAAATTCGGCCTCGTCGACAAGGTGCTGACTTCACGGGCCGAGGCGGCGGCAGCGGCGGCCTGAAGGCGGAGACGACATGACCGAAAAGACCGGCGGCGAAAAACTTCTCTACTGCTCCTTCTGCGGCAAGAGCCAGCACGAGGTGAGGAAGTTGATCGCCGGACCGTCGGTGTTCATCTGCGACGAGTGCATCGAGCTGTGCAACGACATCATCCGCGAGGAAAGCGCCGCGGACAAAGGCGGCAGGCCCTCCAAATCCGACCTGCCGACGCCCCGGGAGATCTGCGGGATACTGGACGAGTACGTGATCGGGCAGGAGCTCGCCAAGAAGATCCTTTCGGTCGCGGTGTACAACCATTACAAGCGCCTGAAGCACCTCTCGAAGAACGACGAAGTCGAGCTCGCCAAATCGAACATCCTCCTTGTCGGACCCACCGGATCGGGCAAGACGCTGCTCGCTCAGACGATGGCGCGTCTCCTGAACGTTCCGTTCGTGATCGCCGACGCGACCACGCTCACCGAGGCGGGCTACGTCGGCGAGGACGTGGAGAACATCATCCAGAAGCTGCTCCAGAACTGCGACTACGACGTCGACAAGGCGAAGCGCGGCATCGTCTATATCGACGAGATCGACAAGATTTCGCGCAAGTCCGATAACCCTTCGATCACCCGGGACGTTTCCGGCGAAGGCGTGCAGCAGGCGCTGCTGAAGCTGATCGAGGGGACGATCGCGTCGGTGCCGCCGCAGGGCGGCCGCAAGCATCCCAACCAGGATTTCGTGCAGGTGGACACCACGAACATACTGTTCATCTGCGGGGGAGCGTTCGACGGCCTGGAAAAGATCATCCGCAGCCGCTCCGAAAAGAGCGGCATCGGCTTCGGTGCGGACGTGAGGAGCCTGAAGAACGGCAAGGACATCAGCGAGATCCTGCGCACGGTCGAGCCCGAAGACCTCATCAAGTACGGGCTGATACCGGAGTTCGTCGGGCGGCTTCCGGTCGTGGCGACGCTCGTGGAACTCGACCAGCAGGCCTTGATCCAAATACTGACCGAGCCGAAAAACGCTCTGATCAAGCAGTATCAGAAGCTGTTCGGCATGGAGGGAGCGGATCTGGAAGTGCGGCCGCAGGCGCTGCAGGCGATCGCCAAGAAAGCCCTGGCGCGAAAGACCGGGGCCCGGGGCCTGCGCTCGATCCTGGAGCAGGTGCTGCTCGACCTGATGTTCGATCTTCCGACGATGGAGAACGTCAGCAAAGTCGTGGTGGACGAGAACACCATTATCGGCGAGGGCAAGCCCCTTCTCATCTACACCGAACCGCCAAAGGTGGCGGGCACGGCTTGAGCGGCGGCTGTCGTCCCGAACGGGGCGCAGCTTGAACGGGGGCGCACCGCCCCAATGTAGCTGTTGATCCTTTTATCCGGGAACGCCATGGCCGACGAGATTGCATCCGCACCCAACCAGTATCCGCTGCTGCCGCTGCGGGACGTGGTCGTGTTCCCGCACATGGTCATTCCGCTCTTTGTCGGGCGGCCAAAGTCGATCAAGGCGATGGAAATCGCCATGGAAGCGGGCAAGAGCATTCTGCTCGTTGCGCAGAAATCCGCGGCCAAGGACGAGCCCACCGGCGAGGACCTGTACAAGATCGGCTGCATTTCGAACATCCTGCAAATGCTCAAGCTCCCCGACGGCACCGTGAAGGTGCTGGTGGAGGGCAGCCAGCGCGCCCGGATCCACGGCATCGACGACATGCGCAGCCATTACGTGGCCGAGGCGGTCGCGGTGCCGGCGGACGCAGGAGAAGTCACCGAGATCGAGGCCATGCGCCGGGCGCTTATCGGCCAGTTCGACCAGTACGTGAAGCTGAACAAGAAGATCCCGCCGGAGATCCTCACTTCCCTTGCGGGAATCGAAGAGGCAGGGCGGCTCGCGGATACCATCGCCGCGCATCTGCCGCTCAAGCTCGAGCAGAAGCAACAGGTGCTGGAGATGTTCGAAGTCAAGGCGCGCCTCGAGCATCTGCTTTCGCAGCTGGAAACGGAGATCGACATCCTCCAGGTCGAGAAGCGCATCCGCGGCCGCGTCAAGCGGCAGATGGAGAAGAGCCAGCGCGAGTACTACTTGAACGAGCAGGTGAAGGCGATCCAGAAGGAGCTCGGCGAAGGCGAGGACGGCGCGGATCTCGAGGAAATGGAAAAGCGCGTCAAGGCCGCGCGCATGCCCAAGGAGGCGCGCAAGAAGGCCGAAGCCGAGCTGAAGAAGCTGCGTCTCATGTCGCCCATGTCGGCCGAGGCGACGGTGGTGCGCAATTACGTCGAGACGCTGGTCAACCTCCCCTGGAAGAAGCGCAGCAAGATCTCGCGCGACATCGGAGCGGCCGAGAAGATTCTGGACGCCGACCACTACGGCCTGGAGAAGGTGAAGGAGCGCATCGTCGAATACCTGGCGGTGCAGATCCGCGTGGACAAGGTCAAGGCGCCGATCCTGTGCCTGGTGGGCGCGCCCGGGGTGGGAAAGACTTCCCTCGGACAGTCGATCGCCCGCGCCACCAATCGCAAATTCGTGCGCATGTCGCTGGGCGGCGTGCGCGACGAGGCCGAGATCCGCGGCCACCGGCGCACCTATATCGGCTCGATGCCCGGCAAGATCCTCCAGAACATGAGCAAGATCGGCGTGCGCAACCCGCTGTTCCTGCTGGACGAGGTGGACAAGCTGGGCATGGACTTTCGCGGCGACCCGTCCTCGGCGCTCCTGGAAGTGCTGGATCCGGAACAGAACCACACGTTCACGGACCACTACGTGGAAGTCGAGTATGACCTCTCGGAAGTGATGTTCGTCGCGACCGCCAACACGCTGAACATTCCTCCGGCGCTGCTCGACCGGATGGAAGTGATCCGCATATCCGGGTATACCGAGGACGAGAAGGTCAACATCGCCTCCCGTTACCTTCTGCCCAAGCAGCTCAAGAACAACGGGCTGAAGAAGGAGGAGGTATCGGTGTCCGAGGCCGCTCTCCGCGACATCATCCGCTACTACACGCGCGAGGCGGGCGTGCGCAGCCTGGAACGCGAGATTTCCAAGATCTGCCGCAAGGTGGTCAAGCTGCTGATCACCAAGGACAAGGAGAACAAGGTCCTGGTCACTCCGAAGAGCTTGGACAAATTCCTCGGCGTGCGGCGCTACACGTACGGAATCGCCGAAAAGAAGAACCAGGTCGGGCAGGTGACGGGACTTGCGTGGACCGAAGTCGGGGGCGAGCTTCTCACCATCGAAGCCGTCACGATGCCGGGCAAAGGCAAGACCATCACCACCGGAAAACTCGGCGAGGTGATGCAGGAGTCGATCCAGGCCGCGCTCTCGGTCGTGCGCAACCGCTCATCCAAGCTCGGCGTCGCCGAGGACTTCTATCAGAAAAACGACATCCACGTGCACCTTCCCGAAGGCGCGACGCCCAAGGACGGTCCGAGCGCCGGCATCGGCATCTGCACCGCGATGGTGTCGGTGCTGACGGGAATTCCGGTCCGCGCGGACCTTGCCATGACCGGCGAGATCACCTTGCGCGGCGAAGTCCTGGTGATCGGCGGACTGAAGGAGAAGCTCCTTGCGGCGCACCGGGGCGGCGTGAAGACCGTCCTCATCCCGGAGGAGAACGTGAAGGATCTGGCAGAAATCGCGGACAACATCAAGAATCGACTGGAAATTCTTCCGGTCAAATGGATAGACCAGGTGCTCGAGCTCGCGCTCGAGCGCCTGCCGGAACCGCGCAAGCCCACCTCCGACGCGCCGCCCATTCCGCCGGTCGCCGACGACAAGACTTCCTCCACGGTGGTCACACACTAGATTGGTGCAGCGCGGAGCGAATCGCACCGCGATCGTCGCCGCCCGAAGTTTCTCCAAGGATCCGGCATCGGCCCCAGCGGACCGCTGAGGTGTCTGTCGCCGTCGCGACAAAAAATCCGGATGTGAAAGCCGCGAATGCTTGACACGGTGCTTTTGCAATTGCTATATATTGCAAACGGGCGCGCGATGTCGCACCCGCTCTCACCAACCGAATTCAGCCGCGGAATCAGCAAAGCCCGGTTTTCGCCAGCGCCGTTTCCCCTCGGGGTGGTGCCCGCAAGACCGGTCTTCGCTGAGTCCACGGTCACGGCCCCGCTGGGAGGCGGGCTGTGCCCAATAGACGTGATTCCGTCATCAACCGAACTCCAAGGGGGCCCCGAATGAACAAGCTGGAAATCATCGATCACATCGCCAAGTCCGCCGACATCTCGAAAGCCGCCGCGGGACGCTCGCTCGACGCGGCCGTCACCGCAATCAAGACCGCGATGAAGAAGGGCAGCATGGTGACCTTGGTCGGTTTCGGAACGTTCTACGTCGGCCGGCGCGCGGCGCGCACGGGGCGCAACCCGCAAACCGGTGTGGAAATCAAGATCAAGGCGGCGAGGGTTCCCAAATTCCGTCCTGGAAAAGCCCTGAAGGATGCAGTAAACTAGCAGCCCTTCCGGAAACGGCGCGGCGTTCGGCGACCGCGCCGGTATTCCTGTGAAGGGGTGCTTAGCTCAGCTGGTAGAGCGTCGCCCTTACAAGGCGAATGTCGGCGGTTCGATCCCGTCAGCACCCACCATTCCGTAAATCCGGACGCCTTTGGCGCTGGTTTACGTCCGCGAGTTGGAACGGACGCGGAGCGCCGTTCAACTCGCGGGAGAGTCAACGCGGAGCGGTAGTTCAGTTGGTTAGAATACCGGCCTGTCACGCCGGGGGTCGCGGGTTCGAGTCCCGTCCGCTCCGCCAGAATTCCCGCGGTTCGCTTCGTCAAGAGACACCATGTTCGATTTCGTCACCAAGCACAAACGTCTTCTACAGTTCGTGCTCGCACTGGTGATTGTGCCGCCGTTCGCGTTCTGGGGGATCCAGTGGACCCAGCGCGAAACGGCGGGCGCGGGCGAAGTCGCGAGCGTCGGCGGGCAGAAAATCACCGAGCAGGAATTTGACGAAGCGTTGCGACAGCAGCAGGAACGCCTGCGCGGAATGCTCGGGCGGAATTTCGATCCGGCGCTGTTCGATTCGCCTGCGATCCGCCTGGAGCTGCTGGAGGGCATGATCGCGCAGCGCCTCATGATGCAGCACGCGATGCGGAATCATCTCACCGTTTCCAACGAGATGCTCGTCGAGACGACGATGGCTATCCCCGCCTTCCAGGTGGACGGGAAATTCTCCAGGGAGCGCTACGACGCCGCGCTTCGAAACGAGCGAATGAGCTCGGAGGCATTCGATGCGGCCTTGCGCCGCGATCTGCTGACGCAGCAGCTCACCGGCGCCCTGGCGGATTCGGGACTCGCATCGAAGGCGGTCTCCCGCCAGTTTGCGCGGCTGCGCGCACAGCAGCGGGAGATCGCCGAGCATCGAATTCAGCCCGACGCGCAGCTCGCACGGTCCAAAGTCACCGCACAGGCGGTCCGCGCGTTCTACGACGGCAATCCCGCCCGCTTCCAGGTGCCCGAGGAGGTGGGTGTCGAATACCTCGTGTTGAGCACCGACGCCTTGCTTGCCTCGGAGCAGGTCGGCGCAGACGAGATCAAGTCGTATTACGAGTCGAACATTTCCAGGTACGGCGAGCCGGAGCAGCGCCGCGCGAGCCATATCCTGATCCCGGTGAAAAGCGGCGCAGGCGATGCGGAAAAGGCGAAGGCACGCGAGCGCGCGGCGCAGATTCTGTCGCAATTGCGCAAGTCACCGGCCAGCTTCGCGGAGCTCGCGAAAAAAAATTCCGGCGATCCAGGCTCGGCGTCCCGGGGCGGCGACCTCGGATTCTTCGCGCGCGGCATGATGGTGCGCGCCTTCGAGGAGGCAGCGTTCCGGCTCAAGCCGAATCAGATCAGCGATCCTGTCGAATCGGACTTCGGCTTCCACATCATCAAGATTACCGGCATCAAGCCGGGGAAAGTGAAGAGCCTCGAGCTTGCCCGGCCGGAAATCGAGCGCGAACTGAAAAAGCAGCGGGCCGGCAGGCGCTTTGCCGAAGCCGCGGAGGCATTCAGCAACCTGGTCTACGAACAGTCCGAATCGCTGGGACCGGCCGCCGAAAGGTTCAAGCTCGCCGTCCAGCGAGCTCAGGGAGTAACCCGGCAGTCCGCACCCGTGCCGGCGCTGAACAACCCCCGGCTGCTCGCGGCGCTCTTCGCCGACGAGTCGATCAAGAACAAGCGCAACACCGAGGCGGTCGAAACGTCCCCGGGCGTTCTGGTCTCGGCGCGCGTGATCAATCACAAGCCGGCCAGCCAGCGCCCGTTCGACGAAGTCAAAGGCGAACTGGCCGAACAGCTTGCGCGGCAGGAGGCCCTGGTGCTCGCGAGAAGGCAGGGCGAGGAGCTGCTGGCAGAACTGAAAAAGGGCAATGCTCCTGCGGTGCGCTTCGGCACGACCAGGCTCGTCAGCCGGGACGAGCCGCAGGATCTGGGCCCCGAAGCCCTCTCGAAGATCTTCGGAGCGGACGCGTCCAAGCTGCCGGTGTACGCCGGGGTGGAATCGAACAACGGCTACGTGATCTATCGCGTCACCCGCGTCGCGGACGTTCAGCCGGACGAGACGCGAGCGCGCAGCGTCCAGAGCGAGCTCGGGCGCGCGAGCGGGACGCAGGAGTTCAAGTCCTTCCTCGACGGCCTGCGCGCAGACGCGAAGGTGGAGATCAACAAGGCGGCGCTGGAAAAAAAGACGCAGTAGGACGGCTACTCGGATGCTCCGGAAGCGGGCATGGCGCCCACGACCGCATTGAATCCGCCGTCCACGTAGGTGATCTCGCCGGTCACCCCGGCCGCCAGGTCGGACAGCAGAAACGCCGCTACGTTGCCCACGTCCCCTGTCGTGACGTTTCGCCGCAGCGGAGAATTCTCCTCGACGTAGTTGAGGATCTTGCTGAATCCCGCTATCCCGCTTGCCGCAAGGGTTTTGATGGGACCGGCCGAGACCGCGTTGACGCGAATGCCTTTCGGCCCCAGGCTTGCGGCGAGGTAACGCACGCTCGCCTCCAGGCTCGCCTTGGCGAGTCCCATGGTGTTGTAGCCCGGAACCACCCGATCGGCTCCGAGGTAGGTGAGGGTTACCAATGCTCCGCTTCTTCCCTGCATGAGCGGCAGCGCCGCCTTGGCGAGCGCGGCAAAGCTGTAGCTGCTCACGTCGTGCGCAATGCGGAACGCCTCCCGCGACAAGCCTTCGAGGAAGTCGCCCGCGATCGCCTCGCGCGGGGCGAAGGCGATCGCGTGCACAAGGCCGTCGAGTGCGCTCCACTTCCTGCCCAGCTCGGAGAAAAGCGCCGCGATCTCGGCGTCGCTCGCGACGTCGCAGGGGAAGACGAGCGTGCTTCCGAATTCTCCGGCCATCTCCGTGACTCGGTCCTTGAAGCGCTCGTTCTGGTAGGTGAACGCGAGCTCCGCACCCTCGCGCCGGGCGGCCTTGGCGACGCCGTAGGCGATCGAGCGATTGGAGAGCAGGCCGGTGATCAGCACGCGCTTGCCCGCGAGGAAACCCATCTTGTTTCCGCCTTTTTGTTCGAGATCGCGCGATTGTAGCGGATTCGGGTCAAGTCACCGCGAACTTGGTATGCCGTAAGCGCCGTACCCGGCAAGAATCGTCGCGGCGCGGCTATCGGTTTGCAGACCGCGCTTATGTGCGATGATTGGCATAGAATCCAATCCGTCCCATGCGTTACAAAACGAATCGTCGTTCCATCCGGGAGTTGGCGTTCACGGCGCTGGCCGGGCTCGCGCTTGTCGCCGGTTGCAGCAAGCCGCCCACGCTCGTGGGCGAGGGCGATCGGCTGCAGATCCTCCACAAGGGCAACAAATCCGACCCCCAGGAACTCGATCCGCACATCGTCCAGGGCGTGCCGGAGCACCACATCCTGCAGGCGCTGATCGAAAACCTGGTCACCGAGGACCCGATCGATCTGCATCCGGTGCCCGGGCAGGCGGAGCGCTGGGACATTTCGCCGGACGGCACGACCTACACGTTTCATCTGCGTGCGGGCATCCGCTGGTCGAACGGTGATCCGGTGACGGCGCACGACTTCGTGCGCTCCTACCGGCGAGCGCTCACGCCGTCGCTGGGCTGCGAGTACGCCTACATGTATTTCGTCATGAAGGGCGCGGAGGATTACTACAAGGGCAAGACGCAGGACTTCTCGAGTGTCGGCGCGCAGGCGCTCGACGAGCGCACCCTGCGCATCACGCTCAACGGGCCGGTGCCGTATTTCCTGTCGCTGCTCAATCACTATTCGTGGTGGCCGGTGCATCTGCCGACGATCGCGCGGTACGGCGATCCCTATCAGCGCAACAACCGCTGGACGCGGCCGGGCAATTTCGTCGGCAACGGGCCCTTTGTGCTCGCGCGCTGGGACGTCGGCAACGTCATCGTGGTGAAGAAGAACCCGCTCTACTGGAATGCGGCAAGCGTGAGGTTGAACGAAATTCATTTTCATCCGATCGAGAGCAACGACACTGAGGAGCGCTCGTTTCGTCGGGGACAGCTGCACGTGACCGAGGAAGTCCCGCAGTCGAAGATTTCGGTCTACCGCAGGGACAGTCCGCAGCTGCTGCGCATCGATCCGTATCTTGGCGCGTATTTCTACCGCATCAACACGACGCGGCCGCAGTTCAGGGACAAGCGCGTGCGCCAGGCGCTGGCGATGGCGATCGACCGGAAAACCATCGTCGAGAACGTCACGCGGGGCGGCCAGCTGCCGGCCTACTACTTCACGCCGCCGGACACGGTCGGTTACACGTCCCGCAGCGCGATTCGCTACGACCCCGAGGGCGCGCGCCGGCTGCTCGCGCAGGCCGGATATCCGAGCGGCAAGGGGTTTCCCCCGTTCGACATCCTGTACAACACGTCCGAGTCGCACAAGTCCGTCGCCGAGGCGATCCAGCAGATGTGGAAGAGGGAGCTGGGAATCGACGCGAGACTGCTCAACCAGGAATGGAAGGTCTATCTCGACACGGAAAAGCGCAAGGATTACGACGTGTCGCGCGCCGGCTGGATCGGCGACTACGCGGATCCGTCGACATTCCTCGAGACGTTCCTTGCAGAGAGCGGCAACAACCGGACCGGGTGGACGAATGCCGAATACGACCGCCTGCTCAAGGAGGCGTCCCGGCTCGGCGACCGGCAGACCCGCTACGAGCTGTTCCAGAAGGCCGAGGCGATCTTTCTCGACGAGATGCCGGTGATCCCGATCTATCACTACACGCGCGTTTATCTGCTCCGACCTGAGGTGCGCG
>WNFY01001931.1_pt1 | contig 26277 bp, 23 predicted proteins | sample 5400091 | NCBI WGS metagenome assembly WNFY01 (sample SAMN13153364, study PRJNA577476) | soil metagenome | isolation source: 60 cm soil or saprolite under grassland replicate 1 | place: USA:California | collected 2016-06-15 | reverse complement strand
CCTTGAGCCATCGAATCTGGTCGAGAAGCCCGACCGGAACTCTCGGACAATTCCCTTTGCTTAAGTAGTTCCCGGCATGGTTCTCCCAACGTTTGCCTTCTCTCATATGGGTTGGCCTGCTCACTCGGTGCAGATTGGGCCGAAGTCACACTCGGCTTCTTACGCTTTCGGATTAGTGGAGGCCGACCGCATAGCCTGCACGCTCGCTGCGCCTTTACTTCGCGCATCTCCTTTTTCGCCCGTAGGCGGCATTCATCGCTGCAATAGGGGGAGGCTCGCATGATCCTCTTCAGCGACACGGGAGAGCGGCAGATGGTGCAATAACGGACGGGACTGTTCATTGGGATTCGCCTCGCGATGCTTCGTTGGAGAACGGTGCTGTGGATATGCAATCTCGCGCATCACTTATCAGAGCGTGAGATTGCTCCGTGCTCTTGCTAGTAGAGAGAGTATTACCCAGGGTATGAATGGTTTTGCTTCGTTCTTGTCTTCGCCTCTTCTGAAATGCTCTTTCCAGTTCGACCTCCGAACGATTCTTCTCATTCAACTTAGTTATGTATTCGAGAAAAACAGGACTCTCGCAGTTGAGGCGATAGCGACTACATTCGCGTAGGGGTGCAGCTTGGGTTGATTTATAGAGTTCGAGAAGGCCGAGTTTGCGAAGCTCGCTCTGAGCGCGAACGATGCTTGCGTTCGAGAGGCCCGCGAAACGCACCAGCGCACGAAAGGATATTATTACCCATTCATCCTCTGAATCTGAGAATGTTAGAAACACAACCAGAAGAGATTTCGCCGCCTTACTCAGGCTTGCCCAGAAGCCACTTCCCACGATCACTTCTAGTGGGAATCCCAATGCCCGTGTACGTGGGTATTTTGCGCCGCGACGATTCACGTGCAGCGCCTTTTCTATGACGGGGACATCGAACCTGTCACACACCCACTCAACAGCCTGCCGCAAATCACACTCGCGGACTCCCTCGATGAGGTCGAGAACGCTCATCGCTTGACTGTCGCACACGTGACACTTCGCCTTGTTGCGTTTCGTGAAGCTCAGTGAGGGTGTGCGATCTCCATTCTGGTGCTGCGAACCGCGCCAACATCGGCCCGAGTTGCCTGACACCTCCAAACCGAGTTTTACGGCTACCAGCCGAATGGATATCTGAGTACGGATATACCGCAGGTCGGGCCAGTAACCTGTTCGGGCCGCAGATATCTCTGGAGACAGTGGCTTTTCCATTATTCCACCACTAGAAGGCCGAGTTTGGGTCGTCAACTTGGCGGATCAAAACGTTGCGACGGATATATTCCAGGTCGGACCAATTCCCGGTGTTGGTCTCCCCAATCACTGAACCTGGTTTTCCTAAGCTTTCCATTGCCCAAAGGTCCTGCAAATCACGACACATTAGCTGGCGCATAACTAGTCCTTCTTCTTCGTGCATGCCCGATCAACGCTCCACAGAACTCATGTGTCGTCCTAAGTAAACTGCGAGTTCTTGCTTAGACAGATCTCCTGAGCCAATCGGCCATGGTTTTGGGATCGAAGCGAACGCAGGTCCCAATCCTGAATGAGGGGATCCGCCCTGCCTTCGCGTGTTTAAAAATTGTGATCCGCGACACGTTCAACATCGCCGCAAGGTCCTCGGCTGTCAGAGCACGTCCTATCCGTTCGATTCGGTCGGCGAGGTTTGCGGACTGATGCGGAGTATCCCCGGTTTGCATGTTGCGATCGGGCGACACGAGATTGGGGCTACCGATCCGGTTGACTTCTGAGGTATTCATATATTTTGCAGGCTCCCTGCCCTGCCGCATCCAGCCTGTTCAGGCTGCACCACCGTGGAACGATAACCTGTCCTCGGTTGGCGTGATCTCAGCTCGTGAGACCCGCTCTCAATGCTTAACAATGTAAGTCAGCAATCACAGTACCAAAGCTTTTACCGCGTAACCTCCATTTAGCAGCAGCCCGAAACGGTTTAGGCGGGTATACTTGCACGAGTCGGTGGGAAGACATTTGCCACCTTATGGGTAATGGTCTCGATGGGCAATTCCGTCGACGGTAACACTTCGGTATCTTCCTAAGGTGCCGAACCGTACCCACTGGGTGATACCAGTGATACCGTTTTTCCTGAAAATAGGGCTAGTTGGGGAAAATATGGAAATGGGAACGGAAAATCACAATTCGCTTGAATCCCTCATAAACACTGTGTATTGTCGCTATCCGTAGGTCTCACCACCACTTGCCAATAATGGGCCTAAAAGAATCCCTTCTTCGGCACCAGATTATTTATTGGGCCTAGCTACTAACAGTGGGCGAAAGACTGCGGCAGCTCTTATCTCGGGTGTTCAGCACGATCTCGTCAATGTGGATAACGTCGCACCCTCGATACGGGCAATCGATTCCCGTAAATCTTAATGCTGTCGATGTCAGGTTGTCGCAGCTCTAGCTTGCCGAATTGCAGAAAGGACACTGGGTGCGATGCCCTCCAGCGCGCTCGGAGACACCTATTCCTCTGACCCAACGTTGAACAGTGCCGCCTGAGCTTCAGCGAGTTCACGCATTTCGCGCATCTCGTCCACGTCGCCTTCCGGTTTTTCCTGTTTTCGCTGGCTTTTGCGTTCGGCCTTATCGCGCTGTGCCTGTTGCCTGGCTTGCTCTTTCTGGCGTTTGTTAAATGTCGTTCGTCCTCTAGGCATATATACCCCCAATTTCTGATCTTTTAATCACTACCGCCCTGGCACGGTCCGGCGAATTTACGAACCCGCTTTATTACCAGCGAGGCTCGCGAGGCTGACGCGGGTGCCCACGATAGTCATCGCGCCCCCGGCCTCCGCCTCCACCACCACCGCCTCTGCCGCCAAACTTCTGACCACCGCCGCTTCGTGGCCGGTCAGACTTAGGCTTGGCTTCATTGATGGTCAACGCCCGTCCGCCCAGTTCAGTTCCGTTCAAAGCTGCGATTGCTTTGTCGGCTTCACTCGCGTCTGTCATTTCCACAAATCCGAAGCCGCGTGAGCGGCCGGTGTCCCTGTCAGTCACTATGCTTACCTTGTCCACCGCCCCATGGGCTTCGAAAACGGTGCGCAGTTCAGCCTCGGTTGTGCTGTGCGGCAGATTGCCAACATAAAGATTCTTCATTGCCTTTCCTCTCTTAACGTTCCTTCTAACGATTCCGTGAAGGCCTGGGACTCTGCGTTTCTCTGCGGTCGGACAGTTTCAGAATCACGCGGCGGCATTGGTCGCTGCTGGATCGCCCTGGTACGTGCCTCGGATGCCGATCGGACAACGGAGATGCGCTTGCACGCCTCCAGGATTCCCCAGCGCTGGGACGGATTGCTGGCAATGTGGCTTGCCAGGGCCGCTTTGACATCTTCGAGCATAGCGGGATCACCATTTTCCGAAAGTATAGGCGAGGCATCCGGACTTGGCGAATTCGCCAAGTACTCGGGTTTGCCCACCAGGAACGCCATCTGCTGCGGTGGAATTGCACCGCGAATATCTTCGCAAAACTTGTCCCGGCGTCCGTGTTCATTTTCGGCGCTAATCAGCACCAGATTATAGAGATCAGCCCGCCACCAGGTACGTGCCTCGCTGATGTCCTCAGCACAGTCCACGTCCATGCCAAGTTTGCGCATGATCTCAGCCCGAAGGTCCCGCTTGGCTCGCGAACAATCCACGAGCAGAACCCGCTTCTTCTTGACCGGAGGCGGTATTCGTTCGGTAAAACGCAAGTCGAGGATAGATGTTGTCATACCTTCACCGCGCGTGCTTTGGAGCCGGAGGCAGGGCTTGCAGATTTGGAAGTTTCAACAGGATTCAACAGTTCGCGTGTACGCTGACGTTTTGCGATCTTCTTCTTGCGGTCCTTATGAAACCGCGCTTTGTCACCATTGATTCCTGACATGTTCCGCTCCTTTTACTTGCCATCCGTGTGCTGACTCTTCAGTAAATCCGAACGGAGCTTCAGTACGATCCACCTGTCTGAGCTACGCGGTTCGAACTTGAATTGAGCACGCTGTGCGCCTCCGCGGACGAAAACTTCTCAATCGCGAAGGCGTATGCGTTAGGGTCTTCGAGGTTAAGCACTTCCAGTATATACGCTGCGCCGGTATGCTTCCCGAAATAAACCTGGGTTGCCCATTGACGATTGCGCATTGACGATTGTCCATTCGACGATTTTTAGCAAATTCCGCAACTTGTCTGTTAGAATGGAGTTGCGTTTGATCAGAATCGGTTGTTGAGCAGCTTCTTGCCAACCAGCTAGCACCTGCCCTTAGTACCTCCGAATCCCTTCCAGCGTAAATAAATTAAAAGGAACAAGTAACAACATGGCAGAACAAGGAACAGTAAAGTGGTTTAACGACGCCAAAGGCTACGGCTTTATCAGCCGGCAGAGTGGCGAAGATGTTTTTGTGCACTTCTCGGCGATCCAGGCAGGTGGTTTCCGCAGCCTGCAAGAGGGTCAGACCGTGCAGTTTGAAGTGACCAAGGGACCAAAGGGCTGGCAGGCTGAGAACGTCCGGTCGGTTTAGGGCGCGGACTCAGATTCGAAAAAATGGCGCGGCTTCAGGCCGCGCCAAATTGTAAAACCCACGCAGTGCGGAGTATTTCTGACGAGCCACGAATCGAAAGCCTCTTACGCAATTATCCGACACAATATTCGAACTTACGTATCCGCAGGTGTAGTTCAGGTCATTCGGGGCCAGCAGAACGCAGCCCGGGCCTTAGCCCAACTCGAAGAAAGCCAGGCGTCAGATGACCGTCACGAAGGCTGGCGGTATTTCCTGGAAGAAACCGACCTGATCCCCGGGATGGATCCTGAGCAAGCTACCAAGCAGCGGTGGACCAAGTTCGAAGCTCGCGAATCCAAAGCCATGGATGAGTTGAATCACCAGTCTTCCCGGCGCAGTTAGTTAGATTCTCCCAAACCTCTGAACTCAAATCTTGAGTCTTCCTCACACATTTATGGGCGTTTGTCCCTCTTCGTAACGGATTCCCCAGCAGTTTGAAACACACGTGCTAAGTTCTTATTTCGTGGAACGAAAAGCTGAAAGCCAGAACTGTGCTCTGGGCGTGCCTTTTGGGCGCATCTTGCCCGAAGTGAACTTCTTTGCACACATTGTAAAAAGTGTCAAAAAGTTCCCATTTGCGTTTACAGATTATCTGTTCCGGCGTATGGTTCTGAATGCTTGAGTTTGTCTTCCCGCTCCCCATGCGGCGTTTGACCGATTCTTAGGTTCTGTGGAGGAACTCTTTATGCGTATGGCACGTAGAAGTAGCCGGATTTTTCCCCGGCACGTCGCAATGCCCTTTACCATCGCCACCGTTGTTCTTGGATTGCTGACCGCAGCGACTGCGCAAAATTATGTGATCAGGGGCAACACACCAGGGTTTATCCAAAAGGCGAAAGATCTGGGCCCAGTCAATCCAACGACGGTGACGACTGTCACGGCGTGGCTGAACCTTCATAACGAAGACAAATTGGACCGCTTGCTGAAGGCTCAGAACCAGCAGGGTTCTGGCAATTACCAGAAGTGGATCACGCAGGCCCAATTCAATTCGACGTTCGGTCCGACTGCTCAAGAAGTTAAGGCAGTACAAAACTTCCTAACTGCTCATAAGCTGACCGTTCTAGAAACCGCAGAAAACAATATGTACGTGAAAGTCCAGGGCGCGATCGCGGACATTCAAAAAACCTTTCATGTTCAGATCGATAATTACAGCCTGGACGGACAGACCTACCGGTCCAACAAATCCGACCCTTCTATCAACAATGCATCAGGCGCACATATAGCGGCCGTCACTGGTCTGGATGATTATGGTTTCCAGCCGAACCTGGCGTTTCCGAGCGGGCATGATGCCAGCAGCCTGCGCTTAGTTCCCCTCAACAAAGCCACACCTGCAGGAGTGTTCTTCGAAGGCCAGGCTTTCCGGGCTCCGGAGACCCACACCTTTACCGGTGGCGGTAACACCGCGACCTATAGTGGAAATCGTTATGGGGCCGACATCACTAACACCAGCCTCGGACATCTACCGCCGCAGGGATATTCTCCCGATGAAATGCAGACCGCATACAACATGAAGCCGCTGTATCAGGCAGGATGGGATGGCACCGGCGAGACAATCGTCATCGTTGATGCATATGGGTCGCCAACAATTGCGCAAGACGCGGAGGTCTTTTCGCAAGTTTATGGTCTGCCTGACATAACCCCGAGTAATTTTCAAATCGTCAAAGCGGTGGGTCTTTCGAACAATCCGCATGGCTCGGGATGGGACACGGAAACGACGCTCGATGTGGAGTGGGCGCACGCCATGGCGCCCGGAGCCAGGATTGCGCTGGTAGTTGCAACCAATCGAGGATCATTGGACGAAGCTATCAATCTCGCGGTAGTCCACCACTTGGGAAACACAATTTCCAACAGCTGGTCAAGCGTCGAAGGGTTTGCCAACCCGGCACAATACAATCGGATCAACCGCATCCTGCAAATGGCCGCAGCGCAGGGGATTGACGTGAATTTCTCCACCGGTGATGCGGGTGACGAAACTCCGCGAGTTGGATTTGTCTCGGTTGATTTTCCCGCTAGTTCGCCGTTTGCGACCGCAATCGGCGGTACCAGTCTGGCACTGAACGCCGATAACACGATCAAATTCGAAACCGGCTGGGGAAACAACGAAACTCGTATTGCAGACTTCGCGTCGCTTGGAAGCCCGCCGACGGTCCCACCTTTGAACTTCGGCTTCATCTTCGGCGCAGGTGGTGGGACAAGTCTTACGTTTGCCAAGCCTTCATTCCAGAGCGGAATTCCCGGAGCAGCACGCATGGTGCCGGACATTTCCATGGTGGCCGATCCTTTCACGGGGGTCGAGTTCATCCAAACCATCGGAGGCCAGTTGGGTGTTGGAGTGGTCGGCGGGACCAGTCTTTCCTGCCCCATGTTCTCCGGTTTGATGGCGATCGCCGCACAGAAAGCGGGGCATGGGTTGGGCCAGGCTGCACCGCTGGTTTACAACCTGCCGCCGAGTGCATTCCATGACGTGATTGACTACTCATCACCCAACAACGTCAGCGGCACGATCAATGGTAACGCGATCAGTGCAGATGCTCTTGCTGCGCCGCTACAGAACACGGTCAACTATTACAGTGCGTTCTACAACGGGTCCTCCACCCGTTGGTATGTGCTTACCTTCGGCACTGACACTTCCCTCACAACTGGACCAGGCTGGGACAATGTCACAGGTGTGGGAACACCAGATGGATGGAACTTCGTAAACGCGGTTGCTCCCTAAGCGCAAGAACTCCAAAAATGTGCGCGCTGCTCTCCACGCAGCGCGCATTTTGTTTTCGCCCTGCTTCTCTTAACCCTCACAATTGTTCTCGGAATCCAGTTCAACCTCCCGTAATGCGAAACTACTGAACCCGGAGCAATACCTTTAGTGAAGCGTCCGCGGCTTTTCCGACCTTTTTTGCTTGACACTGGATTTCGTTATGAGTTACATGTTGTAACGCTACGATGACTAACAGAAAGCCAGCACGTCTAAGAAGCCTGGGAGAGGTGGAGCAGGTTGTGATGGATTACATCTGGACGCATGGTGAAGTCACCGCAGAACACTGCCGCGAAGGACTCGCCGCGTCGCATCCGATGAAAGATTCCACTATTCGCACGGTTTTGCGCCGACTAGAGGAAAAGGGGTACTTGACTCACAAGGTTGAGGGCCGAACCTTCCTCTATGAATCGGCGGATGCGCGGCAGAGCGTCGCTGTGCGCGCGGTAAAGAACATTATTGACCGCTTTTGCGGCGGCTCGGCGGAAGAACTCGTGCTTGGGATGGTTGACAATGCCGTCCTGAACCGCAAACAACTCGAGCGCCTGGCCCGCAGAATTGCCGAAGAGGAAAATAGGACGGCTCGAAAGCCTGGACGAGGCGACCCGGCGTAAGAAAGGCCCTTATGACAATGTTCCATGTCGCCAGCGAACCTGCGACCATTCTGGCGCAGATAGCACTCGCGGCGGTGCGTACGACCGTTCTCGCTGTAGTCGGAGCACTGCTGCTGAAATTCTTTCGAGTGAAGTCCACGTCGGCATGCCTTCTCGCGTGGAAGATTGTCCTGTACGTAGGCCTGATCATGCCGGTGCTCGGTTGGTTCCTGCCTCCGCTGCGTGTTCCTATTCCATATGCATTCTCGCCCGCACCAGCCGGCACTGGGTCAATAGTCCAGCACGAATCTGCGGCGTTTTCTGCCTTCACCTTGCACGAATTCCCGGCCAGTACGCAGCCAGAAACCTCAAATCGTTCGGCAAGGCCATCCGGAGGAGGGGGACTTCCCACAGATGATGCACATCCAAAAAATCGGCGCGCAAATTTCTTAGCAACTCTTACCGGATGGGTGCCAATCGCCGCTGGTGTGTATGCAACGGTGGCGCTATTTTTCGTCTCAACTCTTCTTGTGGGCTTGGCGTTAGCGCGCCGTCTCGTTCGGTCGTCAAAGCCGATTCACGATTCGCTCGTCACCGATCGGCTGTCCTCGTGTGCGCACACACTTAGATCGCGGTTCTTGCCAGCTGCTTATGAGTCTTCCCTCGTTGCCGTACCCATCACGGTTGGGGTGTTCATGCCCGCAATATTGCTGCCCAGCACCTGGCGCGAGTGGGACAGCGCCAAACTGGATGCCGTGCTTACCCACGAGATGTCCCACGTAGCGCGACGAGACTCTCTTGCGCAATTTGCGTCGCTTCTGCATCGTGCGATTTTCTGGTTTAGCCCGCTCGCGTGGTGGCTGAATCGCAATCTTTCTGAGCTCGCCGAAGAAGCCAGCGATGAAGCGGCCCTCACGGCTGGCGCCGAGCGCAAGGAGTACGCCAGGAATGTGCTGACATTTTTTGAGGCACTTCAGGCCGGTCCCGGCCGCGTGCGGTGGCAGGGCGTCTCGATTGCTACCGCAGGGCACGCCGAAAAGAGATTGGGGAAAATACTTAGTTGGAGAGGAGCTAACACCGTGGGCTTGAAAAAAACCGCAGTCCTAATGATAGTTGCGATTGCCGCGGCTATGACATTCTTGACCGCCGCCGCTCGTCCCGTACGCAGCGACGAACCATCCCGGAATACTACGAGCGGGCACGAACAAGTGTCGCCGACAGCAACACCAAATGAGCCTGCGGCTCCAGCAGCAGCTCCCACTAATCCTTCAGAGCCGTCGGCGCCCGCATCTCCTGAAAGGCCTGCAGAACCCGGGTCCGCTACCGCGCCGCCAGAGCCACCCAGCGAACATAACGCCGGTAAACACAACGGGAACGGATATTCCTACGCGTATGGCTTCGACGATGAACAACGGTTTGTGATTGTCTCCGGCAAGGCGGACGGGTTCACCATGTCTGGCAGTTCGGAAGATGCACGGCATGTGGAAAAATTAAGAAAACAAATTTCTGGCGATTTTATCTGGTTCCAGCGCGATGAGAGGTCCTACCTCATTCGCGATCAGGCGACGGTTGATCGCGCTCGCCAGCTCTTGGCCCCGCAAGAAGAGCTCGGGAAAAAACAAGAAGAGCTCGGAAAGCAGCAGGAGGCACTGGGAAAGCAACAAGAGGAACTCGGCGCGCGCATGCAACAGGTGCGCGTGAAGGTCCCCGATATGACTGCCGAGCTCGATAAACTCAAGGCGGAACTGCGGCAGCTCGGCCCCAACGCGACCATGGAGCAACTTGGCAATATCCAGTCTGAGATGGGTGAAATTCAGAGCAGAATGGGTAAAATCCAGTCCCAAGCAGGCGAGGCCCAAGGAAAGGTCGGAGACGAAATGGGAGTGTTAGGAGAACAGCAGGGCAAGCTGGGCGAGCAGCAAGGCGAACTGGGCCGCAAGCAAGCGGAACTGGCGCAGAAAGCTACGAAGGAGATGAAAGAACTGCTCGACGATGCAATAAAGAAAGGCGTCGCTCACCTAGAGCCCGAACAGTCAGGCACTGCGTCCCTCTAGATTTGAAGCATGCTTGGAATGATCCCGAGCGGCTGGATTCGGTCGAGGTCACGAGAAAGCAGCAGAGAAAAATAAACCCCACACCTCATTTTAGGTGTGGGGTTCAGATCAGCTCAGCAATGCCTCATCCCTGGCTCGGATGCAACACGCGGAACGTATTGCCGCCGTTCGACCAGACCAGCACCAGCGCATCTTGCCCCTTCGCAGTCTTACTCAATTGATCTACCGCGTCGGAGGCTGATTGAACAGCATGCCGATTGACTTCAACGATGATGTCACCGCGCTGTAGTCCGGCATTATCGGCAGGGCTGCCCGGGACGACATTTCCTATGATCGCGCCACGAACATCAGACGGGGTCTGAAGTTGGCCGCGAGCGTCAGGAGTGAGATCTTCCAATCCCAGCCCCCAGCGTGGCTTTCCGTGCTCAACGTTGCCTGACTCGGTTTCGCCATTTCGTTTGTCCATGGCTTCGAGCGTCACTGGAACTTTCAGGTTTTTGCCATCTCGCAGGACATCCAGATCTATGGTCGTGCCAGGGCTTTTCTGGCCCACTACAACCTGAAGTTCCCCGGAGTCATTTACCGCCTGCCCGTTAATTCCGGTGATCACGTCTCCAGTCTTGAGTCCACCCTTCGCGCCTGGAGAGTTCGGTTCAACCTGAGAAACCAACGCGCCTTCGGCTTTCTTCACGCCGAAGAAGCGAGCATTCTCAGGGGTCACATCATTGATACCGATTCCGATGTAGCCATGGCTTACTTTGCCGTACTTGATCAGATTGTCCACCGTGGGGCGCACGATCTGAGTCGGAATCGCGAAGCCTGCGCCTGCAAATGAACCTGAACCGGAGATCAGGAAAGTGTTAATGCCGATCACCTCGCCTCGCGCATCTACGAGCGGTCCACCCGAATTGCCAGGATTGATGGCGGCGTCGGTCTGAATGAATTGTCCAGGCTTGCGGCGGTTGCTGGCATCAGGGTTCGGACGATTCAACCCGCTCACAATTCCGCGCGTCACGGTAAAACGCAATCCGAAAGGATTGCCGAATGCCAACACCGTCTGACCTGGGCGCAGCTTCGTCGAGTCGCCCCAGGGAATGCTAGGGAGATCGGTAGCGTCCACCTTAACAACGGCCAGATCAGTAAGCGGATCGGCGCCGACCAGCTTGGCAGGCAGCACCCGGCGGTCCCCAAGAGTGACGTTGATGTTCACCGCACCATCCACCACGTGATTGTTGGTGACGATGTATCCGTCGGGCGAAATAATCACGCCGCTGCCCAGGCCGTGCTCGATCCGTGGCCTTTGCGGCATCGGCATTCCGAATTGCCCGAACGGATTGAATTGTTGCATGTCTCCGGAATTGTCATTGTCATTGGAATTATCGCCATCGTCGTCGCCGCTTTGCCGGCGAGCGTCCGTCTTCGAAGCGACTGTGACGTTTACGATCGCCGGAGTAACCCGCGCAGCCACATTCTCCATCGCGCGATCCAGGGCCAACAATGGTTCAATGCTGCTGTCGTCGAGGGCAGCAGCCGCTGGAGCGGGCGCCGCCGCTGCTAGCGCAGAATTCGCCGGCTTAGCCACCTTATATGCGCCGAGCGACACCGCCATCAGCGCTGCCAGCGAGGGCACGATTATTTTCCTGCTCAATTTGTTCTTCAAACTATTTGTCCAACCATTCATCGTTCTTCCTCCTTGAAACTAATTATTTAGTTCTGATACTCAAAAATTTTTATAGCGAGCTGGTTATGATCTGCGCTCTAATTGCCCGATCGCGCAGTGTCAACTTCCACACGCAGAAATTAGTCTTCACTTGGCCATCACCATCAATACTGGTTTGCATAAATACGACATATTGCGTTCTAGAGGCCGGAGCGAGATCGGCCCCGGTCTCACGCGCGAACAGTTCTCGTCCTGGAGCGCGTTTCTGCGCATTGGTTGCCGGACCTGCTCTCTGCGCGACGCGATGCTGCGCACGTAACGCGTTGTGGGTCGTCGCAACTCTCGGCGGATGGAAGCTTGCCTCGATCTTTACCGGCTGGAGAGCAGCTTGTTCCGGCGAAGCTTTGACGCGTGGGACAGGCGGCCCGCCTTTCCAGTCCGGGCGCACAATCCGAGCTTCGCTCTGGATGGACAGGCGGGCCGCCTGTCCCACGTTCGTGGCTGCATGCGCAGCTTCCGAGGCAACCACGCGGTCCTGGAAGCCGATCAGTCTCGGAGCACCCGGCGCCACCACAACGCAAAGCACTAGCGCCGCTGACGTCAGCGCCAGCGCTGGCAGATACGCGCGAGGCGTTGCCGCCCGACTCGGATCGAGAATTCGCGCCAGCCGCAGTGCAGTACTTTTGGCATGACCGATCAGCGACTGAGCAAGCACAATCCCATGCCGTGCAAAACTTTTTTCGGCGAGTGAGACTAAACACTCAGCGTATGCGCGCCGGTTGCCGGTCTTCGCCAATACCAGTTCGTCGCAGGCCATCTCGCGCTCGAGAGCAAGCTTTCTCTCGACCCACCACACTGCGGGATGAAAGAAGAAAAGAGCCCCCAGTAACTTCTGCGCGAGATTCGTCCAATCGTCTCTGCGGTGCAGATGCGCCAGCTCATGCAGAATAACCGCCGTTAAATCCTGTTCAGAGAGATCAGTCCGCGCCCACTCCGGAAGCAGCACCGATGGCTTGAAGAAGCCTACGGCGGTAGGAACTCGCACCCGCGTCGAACTGCAAATCTCGACCGGACGGTTGGCTCGAAACTCCGTGATTGCCTGTTGCGCTTCGAGAGGCAAGTCTGAAAATGCAACGGAGACAGCGTCTTGTTTGAGACTCCACAGCTTCCCAATGCCGACTGAGAGCCGCAACGCAACCAAGCCAAACACAGCGATCCAGACGGCGAAAATTGCATCTGCCCACGCCGCCGGCAAAGTTATGCGTGCCTGTAGCGCGCCCGGAACTCCGACGGAACCGCCGAACGACGGCACGAAGGGAACGGCAGCGATTCCCACCAGCGCGAGGAACCACACTGCAAATCGAATTCCTGAATCTTGCTTCTTGAAAGCTCGCAGGCCAACCCAGGCTAAAGACGCTATCATCAGCCCCGCGGGAATAGAATTCAACGCCCGTTCCGCCACAATTTCAGTGATTCCCTGGAAGAACATCATTTCTGTATGCTGTCCTCCAGCATTTCTCGCAGCCGCTTCAACTCTTTGGGATCCAAGCCGCGATCTTCAAGGATGTTTAACACCAACTGCTCGTGCGAGTTCTTGAAGAACCTGCCCACCAGGTGGCGAATTTCAGAACGGCTGGCGTCCTGCCGCGCGACCACAGGAACATAGACGTGTGCCCGCCCGTCCTTCACGTGCTTTATGTATCCCTTTTTCTCAAGGATGCGGATCGTGGTCAGCACGGAGTTATAGGCCAGCTCCGGCTTGCCGGGCAGTGACCCAAGCACCTGCTGGACAGTCCCAGACCCCAAGGGCCAGAGCACGTTCATGATGCGGAGCTCAGCTTCCGTCAGAGTTGGAGATTGCTTGGGCGGCACTTCGTTCTCCTGTTTATTAGACGCGTGGACTGGGAAAAAGTAACTAATGATTTAGTTGCTTCTAAAGATGAGTTTGGTTGCCAGCTGGCAAGAGACGGGAATTGGTTATCTTTGCGTGCTTTGCGATCTTTGCGGTTTAAGATTTTTGAAAGCCTTTGCTGCAAACTAAGCAAAGAACTCTCAGGGGACCCCAATGGGGCGGCGGCGCGCCACACTTGCCGAATTTTCTCCGACTTTGAAAAACGCGAAGCTGCCCCACCCTTCGTGGTGTTCGAAGGGTGGGATTCCAATAACTGTAAATGCTACTTAGTTCTTCCGCCTTCAGTCTTGAGCTTGTCACTAGCCGCTGCTTGCGCCGCCGCTAAGCGCGCTGTCAGCACGCGGAAGGGCGAGCAGGAAACGTAGTTGAGTCCGACCTTGTGGCAGAACTCGACCGACGACGGCTCACCGCCGTGCTCACCGCAGATCCCAACTTTCAGGTTCGCGCGAGTCTTGCGGCCGCGTTCCGTGGCGATCTTTACCAACTGTCCGACGCCTTCTTGATCGAGGGCGTTGAACGGATCCTGCTTGATGATCCCCTCAGCGAGGTACGTGGGCAGAATCTTATTGACATCATCACGCGAGAAGCCCCACGTGGTCTGCGTGAGATCGTTGGTGCCGAAAGAGAAGAACTGCGCCTCTTTCGCGATTTCGTCCGCCACCAGCGCAGCGCGTGGCAACTCGATCATTGTTCCTACCAAGTACTCTACGGTGCGTTTTTTCTCGCCAAAAACTTCTTTCGCCACACGGTGCACGATTCCAGCCTGGTTCTCCAACTCTTTCAAGGTGGCAACCAGCGGAATCATGACCTCGGGAAAAACCCTCACGCCGTCTTTCGCGACCGCAACTGCGGCTTCGAAAATCGCGCGCGCCTGCATTTCAGTGATCTCCGGATATGTGATCCCGAGACGGCAGCCACGGTGTCCGAGCATGGGATTGAACTCATGCAATTGCTCAACGCGCGCCAGCAACGTGGGCAGCAGCTTCTTCAGATCGCCCACGGCCTTTGCGCCGTAGTCGCTGTACTTGGCGACCAGAGCCTTCTTCGCCTTCGCGTCGCGAATAGGCAATGTCTCAATGTCTACCATCAATTCTTCGCGCCGCGGGAGGAACTCGTGCAGTGGCGGATCGAGCGTGCGGATGGTGACCGGGAAGCCATCCATGGCGCGGAACACGCCGATGAAGTCATTGCGCTGCATGGGCAGTAGTTTCTTCAGCGCGGCGCGACGGTGTTTCTCGTTGTTGGCGAGAATCATGGCGCGCATGTGCGGAATCTTTTCCGCGCCGAAGAACATATGCTCCGTTCGGCAAAGCCCGATTCCTTCGGCACCGAACGCACGCGCCTGGATGGCGTCGCGTGGAATGTCGGCATTGGCGCGCACTTTCAACACGCGGTACGGATCGGCCCATGCCATGAATTTCTGCAGCTCGGGATCGTCTGGTGACGGATCGAGCGTCTTCAGTTTGCCTTTGATGACGCGGCCGGTGGTGCCGTCGAGCGAAATCCAATCGCCTGCCTTGAACACCTGCCCTTTCACTCGCATCTCTTGAGCCTTTTCATCCACGTCGATGTCGCCTGCGCCCGCCACGCAGCACTTGCCCATACCGCGCGTGACGACAGCCGCGTGGCTGGTCATGCCGCCGCGTGAAGTCAGAATGCCCTTTGCCACTTCCATGCCGTGAATGTCTTCCGGCGTGGTTTCGGCGCGAACCAGAATGACAGGAACTTTCGCTCCGTGTCCTGCACGCTCGACCGCTGCATCCGCGGTGAAAACGATTTCGCCGACAGCCGCACCTGGCGACGCCGGCAGTCCTTTCGCCAGCACTTCAATCTTCTGACCCTTCTCGTCAAGACGCGGCACCAGGAAGTCATAAAGCTGGTTCGGCTCGACGCGGAAGATTGCTTCTTCTTTTGTGATCAGTCCTTCCTCCACCATCTGCAATGCGACGCGTACCGCGGCCAGCCCGGTGCGTTTGCCATTGCGTGTTTGCAGCATGTAAAGCTTGCGGTCCTGGATGGTGAACTCGAAATCCTGCATGTCACGGTAGTGCTTCTCCAACCGCGTGGTGATTTCGCGCAACTGGTTATAGACATCGGGCATGACCTTTTCGAGTTCGAGGATCGGAACCGGCGTGCGCACGCCCGAAACGACGTCTTCGCCCTGCGCATTCATCAGGAACTCGCCGTAAAACTCTTTCGTGCCGATCGCGGGATTGCGGGTGAAACCGACGCCGGTGCCGCTGGTCTCGCCCAGGTTGCCAAACACCATAGCCTGTACGTTGACTGCGGTGCCGAGCATGTCGTCGATGTTATTAATGCGGCGATAGTGCTTGGCGCGGTCGTTCTGCCAGGAGCGGAACACCGCGTCTCGCGCCATGGTGAGCTGTTCGTGCGCATTCTGCGGAAAGTCTCGCTTGGTGTGCTTTTTGACGACCTTCTTGTATTCGGCGATTACTTCCTTCAGCGCCTTGGCATCGAGTTCGGTATCGAGCTTCACTTTTCGTTGCTTCTTCTTGCCGTCGAAAACCTCGTCGAATTCGGACTTCTCAATGTCGAGCACTACGTTGCCGAACATCTGAATCAGGCGGCGATAGGAATCGTAGGCAAAGCGGGGATTGTTGCTCAGCTTGGCGAGCGCTTCGACGCTCTCGTCATTCAGGCCGAGATTCAGAATGGTGTCCATCATGCCTGGCATGGAGAACTTTGCGCCTGAGCGGACACTGACCAGCAGCGGATTCTGTCCCTTGCCGAGTTTCTGTCCTTGTAGCTTTTCAAGATTGGCGAGTGCCTCGTCCATCTGGCGGTCAACGTCCTGCGACACGCCGCCCTTGCGCATGTACTCGCGGCAGGCTTCGGTCGCGATGGTCAAGCCGGGAGGGACAGGCAAGCCGGCGTTCGTCATCTCCGCCAGGCCTGCGCCTTTGCCACCGAGATCATCTTTCATTTTGCCGTTGCCGTCGGCCTTGCCCCCGCCGAACGAATACACATACTTGGTCGCGGGGTTCGTGCTCTTGGATGGGACTTCTGTTTCCGGAATTGTCATTGTCGCCATGAGTGCGTTTCCTTTTTTTATGATGTCATTCCGAACACCTTCCGGTGTGAGGAATCCGCATTTCAATCAGTTCAGAGATGAAATGCTTCTGCCGTCCCTGCGGGGCTCGCTCGCCTGACTTGCCTACCCAGGGCTTACGCCCTGGGCTAACCTATGCCGCTCCTGCGGAGCTGGAATCGTGGTTGTTCGGCTGCCTTGCCAGAACAAAAAACGCATCAAGTCGGCTTAAGCAGCGCAATTATGAGCGTGCCCGGTCTTCTAAGTCTTACCTTCGGTCACAATCTCGGAAAAGTCAGCGATCGTGGAAAACTCTTTCAACAGCGTCTGCAGCAGCGCCAGACGGTTGGCGCGCAATCGCTCGTCTTCAACCATTACCATTACTTTATCGAAAAACGCGTCCACTGCGGGGCGGATCCGCGAAATTTCCGCCAAAGCGCGAGAATATTTCCGCGCCTGCCTGAAATGCGCCACTGCTTGGGCGATTTCCGGGATCTGGACGCCTAGTTTTCTCTCGGCTTCTTCTCCGAATAAGCCGGAATCTACATTTGACGCAATGGCTTTCCCGGTCTCTCTCGCCTGGTGGAGGATGTTCTTGATGCGCTTGAACGCAACCGAAATGGACGCAAAATCCGCCGAACCTCGGACCTCTGAAACGGCTGCCGCTCTCGCCACAGCATCCACGATGTCGTCTGCGTCCGCCATCAGAACAGCCTTCACCACGTCGTAGGCATAGCCAATCTGATCGCGAAGATAAAACTCGATCCGCTCGCGGAAGAACGAGCGCACAGCATCGTCGTACTTCATGCCGTGCTCAAACTTCTTCTCCGCGGTTGAACCTGCATACGTCTCTCTTGCGAGCTTCAACAGATCGGAAATAGAAATCGGTAGCTTGTGCTCGGCGACCGTTCTTACGATGCCATTTGCCTGCCTGCGCAGAGCGAACGGATCTTTCGATCCGGTTGGCTGCAGACCGAGCGCAAACATTCCTGCGATGGTCTCGGCTTTGTCGGCGATCGAAAGCACGGCACCTTCGACACTCCGCGGCACAGAATCCTCAGCCGACACCGGCCTATAGTGATCGTAGATAGTTTGTGCGATCAATTGCCGCGTCGCGTCCGGCATATCGCGATCCAGATTTTGTACGCGCGCGTAGAGTCCGCCGACAATTCCCTGCAGCTCAGTAAACTCCTTCACCAGTTCCGTCGTGAGATCGGTTTTTGCGAGACATGCAGCCTTATGCACTACGCCTGGCCTAACTGTAATTCCTTTCTGTTTGATCGTCTCAGTCAGCCAGCTGCATAGCCGCTGTACTCGAAGTGTCTTCTCGTAATAGCTGCCAAGATCTTTTTGAAATGTAACGGTTTTTAACCACGACACTCGATCTCGCAGTGGATGCTTCTGGTCGGTCTGCCAGAAAAAACGCGCATCGTTGAAGCGCGCACGCAGCACGCGTTCATTCCCATGACGAATCAGGCCTTTCGGATCGCCATCTGTATTGAGTACTGCTAAGAAATTCGGCAGCAGCTTTCCCTTCGCATCTTCAATCGCAAAGTATTTCTGATGATCACGCATTACCGTGACCAACACTTCTTCGGGCAGCTCCAGAAATTCACGATCAAAACTGCCGAGAATAGCCGACGGCCATTCCGTCAGATTGACTACCGTATCTAGCAGCGATGCGTCTTCGCGCCAGCGTGCTCCCGGAATGGTGCGGGTGGCTGCGTCAAGAGCTTTGCGGATCTGCTGCTCGCGTTCAGCACGACAAACGACCCTCGCTTGGCGGAGAGCCGCAATATAAGAATCAGCTCGCGGAATCTGGACACTGCCCGGGGAAAGAACTCTGTGCCCTCGAGACTTGTCCCCCGCGCGAATGCCTCCGAATTCCAGCGGAATGATCTGACGGTCCAGCATTGCGACCAACCAGCGCACCGGCCGCACGAAACGTTCGTTCGGCTTGCGCCAGAACATATTCTTGGGCCAGTAGATGGAGGCAATCTCTTTGGGAAGTGACTCAGAAAGAATTTCCGCAGCTGTGCGGCCCCTCTTGGTGACTTTCGCGGAGAGATATTCGCCCTTCGGGGTTGTCACGCGCTCGAGTTGCGCGACCTCCATACCGGCCTTCTTCGCGAAGGCATGTGCGGCATTCGTCGGCTGCCCCTCTTTGAATGCGACCCTCACCGCCGGGCCGGTGATTTGCTCGCTCACGTCCGGCTGTGCATCAGGTATTCCTGGGACCAATATCGCCAACCTTCGCGGAGTATCGACGTGGCTGATTTCCGCCGCAGCCGGAAGGCGCTCCCGACTAAGAAGGTCCGCGACCCGGCGCTGCAATTCCTGCTGCGCGCTCGCGATCATTCTGGCAGGGATTTCTTCAGTCCCTATCTCTAGGAGGAAATCAGGCATTTCGGGATGACGTTATTGTCTCAAATCTTGGGTCGTTGCGGTGTGACTAGAATCACAAGAGCAGTTGTCAGTGGCCAGTGGGCAGTGGGGCATGAAATCTGTGTATTTGTGTACAGCTGAATACCCAAGGCCACAAATGACTGGAAGGGCGCGGCTTCAGCCGTGCCGAAAGGGCCAACAACGCGCGGCTTTAGCCACTGAGGTGAGCGATTTATCAGATTGGTTGTCGACTGGATTACTTTGACTTCCAAAGCGCTGCTATAAGCGCGGCAGCAGCAAGGACTGCAACGAAATAGAAGGAGATGTCCCTAAGAAGAGGGAGTCTGCTTTTAGAAAAGAGCTCCTGATAAGTTTCGGGCACCTGATCGCCGCCTCGCAATCCCCACCACGACAGCTTCTCGCCGGGGACCTCTTGTTTTGAAAGTTCTATCCTCATCGCGATGTCGGCGCAGGCGCCAATCAGCATCGCGATAAGCAAGATTGCGATCAGGAGTAAGAACATTCACGACCCTACCGACGACAGGTGCGCCGCCTGCTTCTTCCCCGCCGCAAGCTCAGGCTCTTTAGCTGGAGGTTCGGACTCGCCGCTCTGCTGATCGACCTCGTAAGCGCCCAGGAGAGGGAAGCGTGGAGCGGGATGCCGGGGAAGCGGTGGTGTAACCCACTCCTCGTTACGCTCTTGAAGCCGTTCCTGTTCCTCCCGGAAGTCGCGCTCTTCGTTCGTTGGATTGGGTCGCCAGTATCCATCTATCAGCCCTTTGGACTCCGCCTCACACAGCTCGAAATGCTTCCAGGTCTTCTCCACATCCGCCATCTCGAAGTTATAGACGGACAGCTGCAGCTCATCCGCCAGCCGCACATCACCGTACTTAGTTGCATGTCCAGTCTCCGGATCGCGCGCCCACACGATGTCGTAAATCGAATCTACATCCTGCAGGAAGGCTGCTATGCGTTCCAGCCCGTACGTCAGCTCGGCGGAAATCGGAAATAGATCCACTCCGCCGCATTGCTGAAAGTAAGTGAACTGAGTAATTTCCAGGCCGTCGAGCATTACCTGCCAGCCGATGCCCCACGCACCCAGCGTTGGCGATTCCCAGTTGTCTTCCTCGAACTTGATGTCGTGTTGACGCAGGTCAATTCCCATTGCCCCCAGCGATTCCAAATACAGTTCCTGCACGTTCTCCGGTGGAGGCTTCAGAATTACCTGCAGCTGCATGTGCTTGTATAAGCGATTCGGGTTTTCTCCATATCGCCCATCGGCCGGCCGCCGCGATGGCTGCACGTAAGCTACTTTGTATGGCTTCGGTCCAAGGACCCGAAGAAAAGTCTCCGGAGCCATGGTCCCCGCGCCGACCTCGAGATCGTAAGGTTGCTGCAGCACGCATCCACGCTCCGCCCAAAACGTCTGCAGGCGCAAGATGAGCTCCTGGAAAGTGAGCGGGATGGAAGCAGCCGGAGTCATTGATCTCACAGAAAGCTATTCGCTTCTAGCCGCAAGCATCCAGCAAACCTGAGTTTCGCTGAGAGGAAACGTCCAGCGGCTATGCGGAGAAGTTAGTCAATGATTGTAATGGATGCAGACGCAGGACGTCAGCTAAACCCTACTCGTGTACACTTGCGTGGCCCACGAAGCAAGATGGAATCCTGGGCACCTTCGCGAATTGGGAGAAAAGAAAATAATGAGTAAACAATTAGGGGTAGTCTGTGCGGCAGTGTGCGCACTGACGATGGCAGCGGTAGCAGTTGGCTCGGCGCACGCACAAGAAGTCAAAGAGAAACCACCGATGTACTCGTACGTTGGGAATTGGGCTATTCCCCGCGCACAGTGGGCAGAGATGAACAAGAACACTGCGGCGGATGCCAAAGTCCTCGACAAGGCTTTGGCTGCTGGAACCATCATTGGCTACGGAGACGATGTGAATCTGGTCCACGAAGCGGACGGCGCCACGCACGACGACTGGTGGTCGGCAATGTCCATGGCCGGATTGATCAACGTGCTGGAGCAGTTCTATCAATCAGGCAATGCCACGAGTCCGGTCCTCGCCAGCGCAACGAAACACTATGACAACATTTATGTCAGCCGGTTCTACAACTGGCACCCCGGAACGTACAAGAACGTGTACACCCACGTCGGATCGTACAAGCTGAAAGCGGATGCGCCCGACGATGCAGTGGAAACGCTCAGCAAGAGCTTGATAGTGCCTCTGCTGGAGAAAATGTTGGCTGATGGCGCGATTCACGAGTACGAAGTTGACACGCAAGCGATCCACAGCGACGCACCCGGCACATTCCTCGTGGTTTACATCGCTGCGAATGCGGATGGATTGGACAAGGTCAACGCTGCAGTGCAGGAGACACTAAAGTCGAGCCCGCTAACAGGACCTGCATTTGGCTCGATGACCGATTCGACTGCGCATCGCGATTACCTGGCACGCACGAACGCAACTTACAAATAGGGCTGTTTCTTTTTGATTTCGGTGTTCCACCCCTCGAAGCGCAAAGGGCCCGCCCCTGATCGGATTCGAGGGGTGGGACAGCAGAACTGCATCGCAAAAGACCACACGGCCGTTCTGCTACGATTCCCGCATGAGAGTCCTGCTCGCGCTCTTCACGCTGCTTCTAGCCGCGACTTTCGCTCAGGAAAAACGCGCACGAAGTCCCGAAAACCCGCTCGAGCATTTGCCAGCGAACATTGAAGTCCTCACGCACTTTGGCGAGCGCGCAGACATCTCTCCCGACAATCAGCAGGTCGCCTTCATGACGAAGAGTTTTGGCGATGCCATGGTGATTGATCTGAAGACGCGCGGCATCACCTGCCTCACCTGCAACTTGCCCGCTGCGGCGTTTCTCCGCGTCATGCACCTCGTAACCGGCGATTACATCCTGATCGGCCCCGACCAGTTCGAGGACATTCACACCAGCCGTACTCGGGACAACGAGCTCTGGTTCCTGAGCAAAGAACGCGGCGCGAAGCAGCGTGAAGCTTGGACAGAAGATGAGCGAGGGAGCCGCTATTTCGAAGAAGTCGCTGAAGATTTCGTTCTCACAGTTGCCCGAGCAAGTCCCTGACCTTGCGCCTGGAAGCTCGCGACTCATGGTGGCCGACCTCGACCTTTCCGCCGGTACACCCAGGCTGATCAACAAGAAGACCGTATACGAGAGCAGAGACCGCAACTGCGTGCTCGAAGCACAGGATTTTTACGATGATGATCGCAAGATGACCTTCACCTGCTACGAAGAGCAGGGGCCACATGAAGGGGCTTCCGTGATGGGCATTGATCTCTCGACCGGAGAGGTCAGTAACTTCTCGAAGGTGGCAGGCACCTACAACGAACCCGAAGGCATTTTTCCCGACGGCCGCTACACCACCGTCGAAGGCGATCGGCAGTGTGAATGGCTTGGCGGAGAGCGCGGCCACGGCAACATAGATATATGGAAGCTGCGGCTCGACGGCACGGGAAAAGACTTCACGCGCCTGACGCATTTCAACGATTACGAAGGCGGCAAGGCGTCAAACCCGGTGGTCTCGACCGACGGACGCTTCATGGCATTCCAGGTCGGCAGGACCAGCGATCCGGCAGGCGTCGGCTATGGAGTTCTCCTCTATTGGTTCAAGAAGTAACCGCCTTCACAGCACGCGCAATAACGCTCTACTTCAATTGGACCGATTCCTTCAGGGGCAGGCTTTCCGATGATCCGCCTACCAGGAACGTGTACTCTCCAGGCGTTTGTTTCCAGCCGTGCCTCGCGCTATCAAAGACGGAGAGAAACAACGGCTCAATCTCAACCGTTACTTGCTTGCTTTCGCCCGGCCCCAGCTGAACTCTACTCCAGCCAACTAGTCGTTTGGGTGGCTCGCCCGTTGCTGCCGGCAGACTGGCATACACCTCGGCGATCTCAGTACCGGCACGAATTCCAGTGTTCTTCACTGTGAAATTCAGGCGTGTCTGTTCGCCAGTCGTGACCTTGAGATCGGAATACGCATACTCCGTGTACGACAGCCCGAAGCCAAACGGAAACAACACCGGCTTCTTCTCCGCGTCATACCACTTGTATCCCACTTTCAAACCTTCGTCATAGCTGGTCTGGAACGCAGGTAGCCCTTCCAGGACTCGCTTCCAATGGTCCGGGCCGGGTGGAGGATCGGTGCCAGGTGGTGGCTTCACGATGGTCGCGTGAGGCAAGTCCGCTTCGCTTCGCGGAAAAGTAATCGGCAGCTTTCCAGTCGGATTCACATCGCCAAATAGAATATTGGCCAGCGCTTTGTCGCCGCTGCTGCCCGCGAACCAGGCCTCGAGAATTGCGCTCACATGATCTGCCCACGGCATGGACACAGGATTGCCAGTTTCGAGCACGACGATCGTATGCGGATTCGCCGCCGCCACCTTGGCAATCAAGTCATCCTGATTGTCCGGTAATGACAGGCTGCTCGCGTCCGCGCCTTCGGTTTCCCATCGTGAAGCAAAAACGATGGCGATATCGGCACTCTTGGCAAGTGCAGCCGCCGATTCAACATTTGTACCGGCATCGAACTCGACCTTAGCATTCGGAGCCGTCGCGCGAATCGCCTTGAGTGGCGAAGTCGGAAACCAAACCGGATGTCCCCATAGGAAACCAAACCGGATGTCCCCATATGGTGCCGCGCTTTCCCGGGGGCATGATTACATTGCCTCCCGGTGGATCCACCTGTGCGGAGCCCCCTCCGGAAAGCATGCCAACATCAGCATGCGAGCCAATCAGAGCGATGGACTTGACCTTCGTGGCATCGAGTGGCAACTGCTGGCCTTCGTTCTTGAGCAGGACCATGCTTTGCTCCGCGATCTGCTGGGCAATTTCATATCCGCGCATCACGTCCACCACACCCCTCTGCGGAGGGTCGTCAATTACGCCGGTCGCAAACATTGAGCGCACGATACGGCGGACGTGATCATCCACTTCCGCCGTCGGCACTTTGCCGGACTGGACAGCTTTCTTGAGGGCATCGCCGTAGAAATATTCGTTGGGCTGCTCGTGGTCCATGCCCGCAGATGAAGCCTTAGCAATGCTGTGTGCTGCTCCCCAATCCGAAAGCACAAATCCTGGAAACTTCCATTCTTTTTTCAACACATCACTCAGCAGATATTTGTTGTCGCAGGCATACTCCCCATTCAGGCGATTGTAGGAGCACATCACGCCTGCGGGACTTCCATCGCGTATGCCAATTTCGAAAGCGAGCAAATCTGTCTCGCGCATTGAACGTTCGTCAATGTTGACGTCGACTGCGTTTCGTCCGCTCTCCTGATCGTTCAATGCGTAGTGCTTGATGTCGCCGAGCACGTGCTGGTCTTGCGTCCCTTTGATCACCTGCGCCACCAGCTTGCCGGCAAGGATCGGGTCTTCGCCCAGGTATTCAAAGTTGCGGCCATTGCGGGGCTCGCGCGTAACATCAACTCCGCCGCCGAGCGACATATTGAAACCCTGTGCGCGCAGTTCGCGTCCGATCAGCGCACCATATTCATAAGCAGCGTCCAGGTTCCAACTCGCCGCAGCGGCAAGATTGCAAGGAAGCGCAGTCGAGTAGCGCCCATTTTGCCCGCTCGCGCGCACGCCATAGGCGGCATCGGACATTTGAATTCCGGGAATTCCCTGCCGTGGAATTCCAACCACATATCCGGCGCCGCCATTAGAGCCCGATGACAATGGACTCATCGGCCCCAGGCCTGGATGCCCGGTACCGTGCAGCAAGGTGACTTTTTCATCCAACGTCATTTCTTTGACGACCAGCGCAGCTCGTTCGTCCGGCGAGAGACTGGTATTCATCCAAGGAAATTTGGGCTGTGGAGCTGATTGCGAAAAGAGCGGGAGCGCTACGCTTATTGCGAGCGAGACTAGAAGCAAACCACCGCGACTACGAACTGCCATCAGCATGAGCGTTCCTCTCGCGATTCGGTCTAGATTAAAGATGAAGACGAAGCCGTTACATATTACCCGTTCCTCGGTGCTGACCACCAACCCTCGGTTCCAGCCGGAACATTTATACTCTTGCCTCAGTCAGGAGAAGCCATGAAGCGTGCAGTTCTCGGTGTCGTCCTGCTGTTCTCGTTGCAACTGTTTGCCAGCGAAGGCACAGCTCCCTTAATTTCTGATGTTGACGCCCGGACCACCATCAGCCTCGATGGCACATGGAACACGATCATTGATCCTTACGAGACGGGCTTGAGCAGCCGATTTTTCGAGAACGCCAAGCCAAAGACGAAAATTGATCTTGTTGAGTACGACTTTGACCACTCGCCTAAGCTGCGTGTCCCTGGAGACTGGAATTCTCAACACGAATCGCTGCTGTTTTATGAAGGTCCGATGTGGTACCAGCGATATTTTTCCTATCAGAAGCGTGCTCATCTTCGCACGTTTCTTTATTTCGGCGCAGCTAATTATCAAGCACGGGTTTGGCTGAACGGCAAGAAGCTAGGCGAGCATGTCGGCGGATACACGCCATTCGACTTTGAAATCACGGATCAAATTATCGAAGGACAGAACAGCGTCGTCGTGGAGGTGGACAACACGCGCCGCGCTGACGGCGTACCCAGCATTCACACGGACTGGTGGAACTATGGCGGGCTGACGCGGAGTGTGGAAGTAGTCGCAGTACCCGAAACGTTTATCGAGAACTATTCGCTACAGCTTGCGAAAGGCAAATCGGGCGTTCTTGACGGCTGGGTGCAGTTCAACGGGCCAGCTAATTCCAATGAAGTCACAGTCGAGATTCCCGAATTGCATTTCAAGCAAAAGACGCTGCCTACCGCCGCCGGACGCGCAACGTTCAGTTGGCAGCAAAAGGTGGAACTTTGGTCGCCTGAGCACCCGAAGTTATACCGCGTCGTCATTTCCGGCGAAGGGGACAGCGTCACTGACGAAATCGGCTTCCGCACTGTTGAGACTCACGGTACGCAAATCCTTCTGAACGGTAAGCCAATTTTTCTTCGCGGCATTTGCCTACATGAGGAGGCGCCCTTCCGCGGCGGACGCGCCTTCTCGGAAGAGGACGATCGCACCCTGCTCACCTGGGCAAAAGAGCTTGGCGCAAATTTCGTCCGTCTGGCGCATTATCCCCACAACGAGGCGATGATTCGGCTTGCCGACCAGATGGGCCTTCTCGTCTGGGACGAAGTACCGGTCTATTGGGAAATGGACTTTCAAAATCCGGCAACGTTGGAAAATGCCAAGGCACAGCTACGCGACGTGATCGCGCGTGATCACGATCGCGCGGCGGTCGCGTTGTGGTCGCTTTCGAACGAGACTCTGATTT
>WNFY01001007.1_pt1 | contig 26278 bp, 29 predicted proteins | sample 5400091 | NCBI WGS metagenome assembly WNFY01 (sample SAMN13153364, study PRJNA577476) | soil metagenome | isolation source: 60 cm soil or saprolite under grassland replicate 1 | place: USA:California | collected 2016-06-15 | reverse complement strand
TGAGCGGCGCCGCGCCTTTCAGCGGGATATGGACCATGTCGATCTTCTCGTCGCGCTTCATCACCTCGCCGACGATGTTCATGTACGAGCCCGGGCCGGTCGAGCCGTAGTTGTACTTCAGGCTACGGTCTTTCTGCAGCAGCGTCACGAACTCGCGCAGGTTGTTCGCCGGGACACCGGGGTGCGCGGTGATCACGAGCGGCACGTTGGCGGCGATCGAAATCCCGGCGAAGTCGGTGTCGATGTTGTAGGGGGAGCGATTCGCCTGGGCGAGCGCGACCGAGGCGAGCGGAAAAGTGATGTTGTGCATCAGGATGGTGTAGCCGTCGGGCGCCGCCTTCGCCACGGCGTCGGCGCCGATCGACCCGCCCGCCCCGCCGCGGTTCTCGACCACCGCCGGCTGGCCCAGGGTCTCGGACATGCGCTGGGCGACCAGGCGCGCGATGATGTCGGTCGTGCCGCCCGCAGGGAAGGGAACGATGATGCGGATGGGCCGAGAGGGATAGCTCTGTGCGGACGCCGTATGAGGCAGGAGGCACGCAGCGAAGGTGAGCAGCACGACGGCAAGTCTTGGACGATGGAACATGGCTCTCTCCTCGTACGTTGGGAGATTCTAGGCTATTCGACGCGCGCGCCGGAAGCCTTGACGACGCGCGCCATCTTCGCGAAATCGGCGCGCAGCAGCGCGCTGAACGCCTCGGGGCTGAGCGAGCGCGGCTCGATGCCCTGCTTGGCCAGGCGGTCGAGGATCACCGGGTCCCTGAGCAGGGTTCCCATCGCCGCATTGATTCTCTCCAAAGTCGAGACCGGAATCCCGGCCGGCCCGAGCAAGCCGAGCCAGGAATCGAATTCGTAGCCCGGCACCCCAGCCTCCGCGATCGTCGGCAACCCGGGCAGGAACTTCGAGCGCTTCGCCGAGGTCACGCCGAGCATGCGCACGCGCGCGTCCTTGACGAAGCCCAGCGCGCCGATGTTGGCGGCGATCACGGCATGGGAGCGGCCCGCGAGGACTTCGTTGACCGCCTCGTTCGTCGCCTTGTACGGCACGTGCACCAAGTCGATCCCCGCGAGACCCGCGAAGTACGCCATCGAAAGATGCGTCGCGCTGCCGTTGCCCGCGGTGGCGTAGTTGAGCCTTCCCGGATTCGCCCTGGCGTAGTCCACGAATTCCGCGACTGTCCTCGCGGCCAGCCCGGCGCTCACCATCAGCACGTATCCCACCGTGCCGATGTGCGCGACGCCCGCGAAGTCCGCGATCGGATCGTAGGGCAGCTTCGCATAGAGCGAGCCGTTGATCGTGTGGCTCGCCGCCGAAAGGATGAGCGTGTGGCCGTCCGGTGCGGCCTTCGCCACCGAGGCCGTGCCGATGGTGCCTCCCGCGCCCGCCCGGTTCTCGACGATCACGCTGCGGCCGAGCGCGGCACCGAGCTCCGCGCTGATCGCGCGCGCGAGAATATCCTGCACCCCGCCCGCTCCGAATGGAACGATGATGCGCGTGACGTTGCTCTGCGCGGCCGCCGCCGTGGCGGTGAGCGCGAGCACGATCAAGCTGCGAATCGTCAGATTGCGCACCAGTCGCGGATCAGCTCTTCGTAGATCGCGACCGACTGCCGGACGCGCTCCATGCTGCAGTGCTCGTCGGTCTGGTGCGCCTGCTGCGGCTCGCCCGGTCCCAGCACCACCGTCGGCGCGCCTTTGTACACCTTCAGGAGATTCCCCGCGTCGGTGTTGTAGGTCTGGGCGCGCGGCACCGGCTTCACGCCGAGCGTGCGGCCGGTGATCTCGAACACGCGCTGCACCCAGTCCTGCTCCGGCTCGGTCCACACCGCGTTCATGTCCGAGAACACCTCGAGCTCCGCCTCGTCCCCGAGCATCGCCTGCAACTTCGCGCGCAAGGCCGCGTGATCCATCCCCGGCACCGTTCGAATGTCGACCCCGAAGCTCGCCGCGTCCGGCACCGAGTTGACCGTGTTGCCACCCTCGAACGTGCCGACGTTCATCGTCGGCTTGCCCATCACCGGATGCGCCGGCTGGCCGAAGTCGAACGATTCGAGCCTGGACACCGCGCGCACCGCCTTGTAGATCGCGTTCACACCGAGCTCGGGCATGGATCCGTGCGCCGAAACGCCGCGGAATCGCGCGTAGAACTTGAGCGAGCCCTTGTGCCCGACGTAGGGATAATTCGAAGTCGGCTCGCCCACGATCATCGCCCCGGCGCGGCCGAGCAGCTGCGTCCGGGCGAGATGCTCCGACCCTACGCATCCGCCCTCCTCCGCGGCGGTGAGCACGATGACTACGCCCGGCGTACCCGGAAATTTCTTCGCGAGATTGCGCGCCGCGAGCAGGATCGCCGCGACGCCCGCTTTCATGTCGGAGGAGCCGCGCCCGTAGAGCCGGTCGCCGTCGGTTTCCCCTGCGAACGGGTCGCGCGACCAGGCCCTGGCGCCGAGCGGTACCGTGTCCATATGCCCGGTGAGGCAGAGCGGCGGCCGCGAATCCGCGCCGCCAGCGCGCGCTATGACGCTCGTGCGCCCGTCGGCGAACTCGTGGTAGGCGACGCGGAAACCCCAGGTGTCGAGCAGCGCGCCGACGTGGCGCGCGCAATCGCGCTCACGGCCCGGCGGATTGACCGTATCGAATCGCAGCAGCGACCGGGTCAGCGCGATGGCTTCTTGATCGCTCAATCAGATCCTGTCGGGAAAGCGGATGATGAATCCTTCGCGGTTGGGCATGCGCACCTTGGGGAGCGTTTCGGCGTTCATCGAGTCGTTCTGACCGATCAGCTTGTTCTCCGCGAGGATATAAGCGGTGAGCGCATAGACTTCGTTGTCGGTGAGCGTGCGCGGTTGCTGCCACGGCATCGCCCGCCGGATGAAGTCGAAGACGGTCGTCGAATAGCCCCAGAAGTTGGCGATAGTCTTCGTCGCATCGATCCGGTCGATCGGGCCGCCGCCCACCACCGCGGCGGCAACCCCGCCCTTGCCTCTTTCGCCGTGGCACATCGCGCACTTCTGCGCGAAGATGCGCTCCCCTTGCGCGGGCGTGCCGCCGCCGGGGGGCAAGCCGGTTCCGTCCGGCAGGATGCTGATATCCCAAGGAGCGATGTCGGCCGGACCGATCGGCCGGCCGAGGTTGGGCCCTTCGGCGACGGCAGCGCCGGAACCCAGCGTCACCGCGAGCGCGAACGCGGGAAGAGGCTTAGGCATAAACATGCTTCACCTCCCCTTTGGCGTCAACTGCCCAGCTCGTGAGACTGTTGTAGTGCTGGTTCGGGAAGCCGAGGACCCGGGGGACCTCCTTGGTTTCTCCGCGCTCGGCGACGAATTGTGCGCGGGTCGGCTGCACGTTGCCGGCTTCGTCCCACGCGCGGCTCTGCAATACGGCCGGGCCGCCGTCCCAGCGCCAGGGCATGCGAAAGCGGGTGAAGGCCTTGGGGAGCACCGGCGCCTGCAGCGCGGCTTCTCCCCAGCTCTTGCCGCCGTCTGCGGAGACTACTACCTTCGATATCCGTCCGTTGCCCGAATACGCGATGCCCGAGATTTCGTAGAAGCCCGGCCCTCTCAAGGCGAGTCCCGGCGAAGGCTGCGTGATGAAGGACTTCACCTCCTGCAGGAAATAAAACCTGAACGCCTTTCCGCCCGGCAGGATCTGCGAGTAGGTCCGGGTCTCGTAGTAGCTCATGGCCGGCTGCTCGACCAGCTTCAGGCGCCGCAGGAACTTGACGTTCATGTTGCCTTCGTACCCCGGCAGCAGGAGCCTCATCGGATAACCGTTGCCAGGCATCAAGCGCTCGCCGTTCTGGTAGAGCGCGATCATGGCGTCGTCAAGCGCTTTCTTGACCGGCACGCTGCGGCTCAAGGCGAGCGAGTCGGCGCCTTCGGCGACGATCCATTTCGCTTTCGGGTCGATGCCGGTCTCCTCGAGCAGGGTCGAAAGCCTGACGCCGGTCCACTCGGCGCAGGACACCAGGCCGTGCAGCGCCTGCACGCTTGCCTGGATCGGCTCCCTCGAGAACATCGGCGCGCTGTTGCCGCCGCATTCGACGAAGCTCATGCGCGACACCATCGGATAGCGCGCGAGCGTATCGAGCGTGAACACCAGGGGGCGCTTCACCAGGCCGTGGATCACCAGGCGATGCTTGTCCGGGTCGATGTCCGGAGTGCCGGAATGCACGATGGTGAAGTGCAGGCCGTTCGGGGTGAGGGTGCCGTTGATGAGGTGATGCGGCGTGCGCGCGTGCGAGGTGCGCGGGTCGCCGTTGGGATTGCTGAGCGTGCGCGCGATTTTTTCCTCGAAGCGCGAGCGCTGCTCGTAGGGCCGGCTGACGCCGCCGGGAACGAGGCTCCACGGATCCTCCGCGAGCGGCTCGGCCGCAGCGGATCGAACGAAGGTATAGCCCATCATGGCTCCCGCAACGGCGGCGCCGCTGCGCAGGAACGCGCGGCGATGCACCAGCCCGTTTGCGGCGACCACCTGCACGCCGTCCCATCCCCGCTTCGTGCTTGGTTCCATTGCCGTCCTCCTCCTTGTCAGGTTCATGCGCGTTCAGCCGACGACCGCTTTCCATTTTCCCGCGAGCTGCTCAGCGCCGCGCAGGGAAAGCGCGAAGATCGTGTAGGTCGGGTTCGAAGCGCCGCTCGTGGGAAAGATCCCCGGCCCGGCGACGAAGAGGTTGGCGATCTCGTGCGTCTGGCCGTAGCCGTTGACCACCGAGTTGCCCGCGCCCGTGCCCATGATGGTCCCGCCCATCAGGTGGATGGTCGGGATATTCCCGCGCGCGGACCAGGCTTCCTTGGCGCCGGCGGCATTCGCGATTTTCAGCCCTTCCTCGAAGTTCGCGTTCCACACCGCGGTCACGTCCTGGTCGTAGCTGTGGACGATCCTGCCGAGCGGCATGCCGAACTCGTCCTTGTCGAGCGCAAGCTCCACGCGATTCTCGATGTTCGGCATTTCCTCGCCGAAAGCGCCGATTCGGGTGAGCCCGCGCGCTGCGCGCTTCATGAACGCGTGCAGTTCGGGGCCGAACAAATCGAGCCGCGCGTTGGCGAAGCCGCCGAGGTCGCTCGTCTTCATCGCAGTGCCCGCGACGATGAACGAGCTGCCGAACGCTCCCTTGTGGCTGGTCTTGCCATAGCGATCGTAGGACATGTATTGCGCGCCCGTGGTGCCCATGTGGTTCTCGACGTTCTCGTCGAAGAGCGCCCAGGTGCCGGAGCTGTAGTGCGTCATCAGGTATTTGCCGACCAGGCCGCTCCTGTTGGCGAGGCCTTTCGGGTGCGCGCCGTTCGCCGAATTGAGCAGGATGCGCGGGTTCTGCGCCGACCACGCGGCGAGCACCACGACGCTCGCCGGCTGGAATTGCTTCTGCTTTTTCTGGTCGTAGTACTCGACGCCGGTGACGCGGGTGCCCTTGGCGTTGGTGAGCACGCGCGTGACCGTGCTCCACGCGCGCACCTCGGCTCCGGCCTTTCTTGCATCGGCAAGGTAGGTGACCAGCGGGTTGGAGAGCGCGCCGGTCGGGCAGCCGACATGGCACCAGCCGTCGTAGATGCACGCCGGCCGCCCCTTGTAATCGGTCGAGTTCATGCCGACCGCGGCAGGCACCATGCGGATGCCGGCTGCCGCGAAGCCTTTCAGCCAGATGTCGCCGTTGCGGAAGGTCTTCATCGGCGGCATCGGGTAGGGAGCACCGGCCGGCCGCCAGATCTCCTCGGCCCTGGCGTCGCCGGAGACGCCGACGTCGCGTGCCACCTTGTCGAAGTAAGGCGCGAGGTCCTGGTACGAGATCGGCCAGTCGAGCCCGCGGTTGTGCTCGCTCTTCACCTTGAAGTCGTTCGGCAGCAGGCGCGGGAAGTTGGCAAAGTAGTGCAGCGCGGCTCCGCCGACGCCCCAGCCCGATTGGTAGCTGTATCCGACGGGATTCCTGCCTTCCAGCAGGAACGGGGCGCCTGCGGTCTTGATCCGCCGCCCCCAGAAATCCGAGCTGATGAGATCGGAAAGCTTCCAGTCCGGTCCCTGCTCCAGGACCACGACCTTCTTGCCGGTTTTCGCCAGCACCGCGGCATAGACCGAGCCGGACGCGCCCGCACCGGCGATGACGGCATCGACTTTTTCGAGCTTGGCCATGTCACCACCTCTTCTCGGGCACGATGTGCGCCATGTAGGGGATGCCGAGGGATTCGTAACCTTCCACGGTCCCGTAGACCACATCGACGGCGTCGCTGCGCGTCACGAAGTAGACGAACGGCCCGGGCGGCCCTTGCCAGCCGTCGAGCTTCCCCTGGCGCATCAGGTCGACGAGCTCGCGCTGCTCGAGTGTATTGAGCTGCGCGAAGCGACGCCCCTCGCGCGCCTGGCTCGCCCTGTCCATCGCGCCGATCGCGGCCCGGTAGAAGTTCACATACGGGGGCTTGACGTTGAGGATGCGCGCCTCGAGCAGCGCCTCCTCGGGCGGAACCGAAAGCTGCTGATCGATGAAATGCGAAACGCCCGCCGCGCGGGCGCCGGGGACGAGCGTCTCGCCCAGTGCCTCGAGGGTGTCGGCTTCGTTGGCCTTCAAGAAGCGAAAGGGCACGCCCTGGGCACGGGCCTCGCGCGCGGTCAGGAGAATTTTCGCGCCGCCCACCGTGAACGCGAGCGCGCCGAGCGTCGCGCCGCGGATGAAGTCCCGTCGTTTCATCTCGTGCATGATGTCCTCCTCGACAAGATGCGGGTGCTACTCCAGATTCGGTCTTTCCTGCGCGCGAATGTCAGCGGTATAAAACTGGCCGGTGGCGATCAAGGTGATCTTTTTCAAAGCCCCGCCTTTCTTTCCATCCCGCAGCGGACTGAAGTCGACCGTGACCTTGTCGCCGGGTTTTACCGCCGTCCTCGACCATCCCCCCGCCCGAACCAGATTGCCCGGGCTGGTCATTTCCATCAACCACATCGTCGGTTCCTCGCCGTCCTTGGCGGTGCCAAAAACGAAGATGGCCACGTGAGGATTGGTCCAATGCACTTCCTTCACCACGCCGGCAATCCTCACGCTCTTGGCGTGGTCGAACATCGTCGTCGAGTGGTGGGCTGCAACCTGATAAGGGGCCGCCGCCAGAGCCAGAAAAGCGCACCAAGGGATGATTCCTTTGAGACAGGGCTTCATATCGGCGCTCCGTGTCGTCTCAGTCAGGGGCAATACGATTGCCACCTACATTGTGCGGCGTATAAACGAAAACGGCATTGCCGTCCTTGTCGGTCTTTTCGACATGGTAACCCTCGAGGCAAACGCCTTCGACGATGTCGAACTTCCTCGCCCGTTGCCTGAAAAATATCCGCGTCGTCTTCCACGGTCTGGTCAGGACTCTGGGGGCGACGATCTCGAGGTTCACGTGCAATACGTCTTTGTCGGCGAGGTGTATGCGCTCGATGACCCGCATGTCGCCGTTGTTCGGCACGCCCGCGGCCTCGCTGATGGCGATAAAGGCTTGCGGGCGAACGCCAACCGTGTCGACGACAAGCGTGTCTCCCTCCCAATGGCCGATCGAGTGCCCGTGGAAGGTCGGGTCCGGGTCGTCGGGATGAGGACGGCCGTCGGTATAGATCCGGCGCAGCCGGTTGCCGTCGGACTCACCGAGCATCGTGACGCGGCCCGGCGTGAACAGGATTTCCATGGCGTTGTGAGTGACCAGCATCCAGCCAGGCATCGCCTCGGGCAGGCAATTCACGAACAGAGGCGGTGGACGGCCCGCCTTCTCTTCCGCCAGCTGATGGGCGACCAGCGCGGCAGCTTTGGGGTTCCACGGCGGCATGTTGGTCTTGGCTTGGGCATCCTGATCGGTGATTTTCGGATTCCATACGCCGCTCCAATCGGGCAGCTTGGCCAGATCGGCCCAGTCCTTCGCCGTCGGCGGCGGATTGATGACGGGTTTTTCTTTGGTGGGCTCGGCGGCCCGGACGAGCGTGGCAAGAGCGAGGGATGCCAGCAGCATTGCGCGAAGACGGTACCTCATGTGATCCCTCTTCTGTCCCGAGTGGCGATAACAATACTACGGTTGAACCCGATCACTGTCCATCGACGGCTTCGTTGATTGATCACCCGGTCAAAGGAGTAGGGTGCAAGCTGAATCCGACCCATCGACCGAAGGCGACCACCCCGATCCAGAGAACGAGGGAAACGGCGCCCGCAATCCGCGCCGGCAAGGGGGTCGCTTGAGGCGGGATTCCCCAGCGCTCGATATCGCGGCCGACAAACCAGTGAAAGATCGACATATTGATGCCGGCCAGGACCAGAAAGGCGAGCTTCGCCTGAAAATAGGAATTGTGCGCGTAGTTGAAGGCGTTGGAGGAAAAGAGCAGCGCACCCGTGATCGCGGCCAGGGCGAATGCCGCCCAAGTGCAGCGCAACACCTCCGAGACCACCCGGCCGGCGGCACGCTCGCGCGAGGCTAGGCCCATCAGCCGCAGATCGACGATCGCGATCGATCCGATGACCAGGGTAATGGCGAGCACATGGAAAGACTCGACCCAGGGAAACAAGGACTCGTTCTCGCGAATCGCGGTCGCGATGGAGGTCGCTTCGAGCGACCGCAGCAGCGTGTCGATCTCCATGTCTCTTCAGTAGTAGGCGATCCATCGACCCGCGAACACGATTCCCGCCCACAGCGCGAGCGAAAGGACCGCGACGATTTGCGCGGTTCCGCGCCGGCCGGCCGAAAGCTCCCAAAACGCGGGGTTCCTTCCGAGCGGGACCTGCTGGCTCAAGGTGACCATGATCGCGGCAACGAGGAGCGCCATCTTCAGCTGAAAGACGGGGTTTGCGAGCGATCGCGCCGGCTCGCCGATGATCATGACGCAGCCGGTGGCGAGGAGCACCGGCAAGGTCCACCAGATGACAGGCCGGAAGCGTTCGGAAACCCGAGCGAGCGGCTGATCGCGCCCGAGAAATCCCATCAGCCGCAGGTCGATCATGAGAACCGAAGACAGGACGGCCGCGATCGACAGGATGTGGACCGTCTGCACCGCCGGAACGATCCACCCGGCGCTCTGGATCGTCTGGCTCAGAGGCGTCTGCTCGAGCCACGAGCAGAAATCAAGGAGCGCTCGCGTCCGCATCGGATTGATTACGGAACCGACGCGTAGCGTTGATGGCACGCGCTGCACGCGTCGTAGAGCTCTTCCCCCGCGGTGAACAGCGCTTCGATATTCTTGGCTCCGGCGGCCTTGCGCGCGCTATTGGCGGCGTCGGTCAATGCACGTGCGAAGCTCATCCACGGACCGCGATCTCGGGCGCGACCATCCATCATCAACAGGTTCCCGGATTCGGCGACGATCGCCGCGCTGTTGCGCACGGCGTCCCATTGCTCATCCGTGCGCGGCGCGAGCTCTTTCGTGCCGGCTTCCGTGTAGATGGTTCCGACCGAATCCCAGATGACGTCCACGGACGGGTCGATGATCCAGGCCATGAGCTCTTTCACGTTCACGGCCGTATTGAAAGGCGGCGCCGCGGGACCCGGAGGCGTCACTGCGCTGCAGCCGAGCACCAGCGCGCACAATGGAATCCATCGCAGGACCCTTCGCATCTCGTCCCCCGCAGCCACTCGCGGGATTCTAGGCCAACTCCAGCTTCCAGATAAAGGGGCCGGCCCGGACTATATACGGCGAGTCGCTGAAGGTGCAACATGACTGCCTCGGGCCGAGCCGAAGCTGAAGAAGACGAGACGCGGACAGCCCGTATCTTCGCCATCAGGGAGACCTCATGAAATTCTTTGCATCGGCCGCAACCGTTCTGTTTTTCTCCGCCGCCGCGGCGACCGCGCAGACACTCGATGACCTCAAGAACGACGGGAAGAACACCGAAAATATTCTCACTCACGGCATGGGCTACCACCTGCAGCGCTACAGCCCGCTCAAGCAGATCGACAAGAACACCGTGAGGCGCCTGGTGCCGGTGTGGAACCTGAGCCTCGACAACAACTGGGGCGAGCAGGCGCAGCCGATCGTCTACGACGGCGTGATGTACGTCACCAACGCCAGGGCGACGGTCGCGATCGACGCCGTCTCCGGCAAGCAGATCTGGAAGCAGGCGCTCGATTGGCCGCCCGAGACGCCGCGCGTCGTGTGCTGCGGCGTATCCAACAAGGGCGCGGCGATCTACAACGGCAAGGTCTACCGCACCACGCTCGACGCCCATGTGGTTGCTTACGAGGCTAAAACCGGGAAGGAGGTGTGGAAGTCGAAGGTCGCCGAGTGGAAGGACGGTTTTTCGCTCACCGGCGCACCCCTCGTCGCGAACGGCGTGCTGATCACCGGAATTTCGGGCGCCGAGTTCGGGGTGCGCGGTTTCATCGACGGCTGGGACCCGGAGACCGGCAAGCAGTTGTGGCGCCATTACACCATCCCCGCGCGCAGCGAAAAGGGCAACGAGACCTGGCCTCAGGACAACAATGCCTGGGAGACGGGAGGCGGCTCGGCCTGGATCACCGGCTCCTACGACCCCGAGCTCGATCTCATGTACTGGGGCATCGGCAACCCGGCGCCGTGGGCATCGCAGAGCCGGCCGGGCGACAACCTGTACACCTCTTCGGTGCTGGCGATGCGGCCCAGTACCGGCGAGGTCGCCTGGTACTACCAGTTCACCCCGAACGACGCCTATGACTACGACGCGTGCTGGGAGCTGATCCTCGCCGACCTCAACGTGCAGGGCCGGCCGCGCAAAGTGGCGATGCAGCTCAACCGCAACGGCTTTCTCTACGTGCTCGACCGCACCAACGGAGCGCTGATCTCCGCGAAAGCGTACGGAAAGGTGAACTGGGCGAGCCATGTCGACATGAAGACCGGGCGCCCGGTCGAGACCGAGATTGCGAAGAGCATTCGCGAGGCTAAGGCCACCGAGCACTGGCCGTCGACGCGCGGCGCGAAGAACTGGGAGCACGCCGCGTTCAATCCGCAGACCGGCCTCCTCTACGCCAACACGCTGCACGAAGGCCGCATGTACAAGCACCTGGAAATCAAGCCGCACGTCCTCGGCCAACGCTACATGTACATCGAGAACCTGCCCCTGCCGCGCGCAGCCGGCGAGCCGGTCGGCCATATCGAGGCCATCGACCCGCTCACCGCGGAGAAAAAGTGGCGCGTGCCGCTCGCGGATTTCCAGATCTGGTCGGCGATGCTCGCGACCGGCGGCGGATTGCTGTTCACCGGCAAGGAAACCGGCGAATTCATCGCGCTCGACGCCGACACCGGCAAGCAGCTGTGGCAATTCCAGACCGGCTCCGGCATCAACGCCATGCCGGTGACCTTTACGCAAAAGGGCCGGCAGTACGTGACCGTGCTCTCCGGGATCGGCGGGCTCTATTGGAACATCGCGCGCGAGCGGCTCAAGGACAAGGTGCCGCCGGGGGGCTCGGTCTGGACTTTTGCGCTGATGCCGAACTGAACCCGTGCACCCGGGTCGCTGAAGCCGGAAGAGGTCGAGGCGCTGTGGGCTTACGTGGTGGCGGGCGAGAAGTCATGATGGCAGCATGCGGCGCAGTATCCCGTGGCGCGGGAAGATCAGGTGCTTCGCGGCGGCCAAGACGTGGAGGACGATCAAGCTCACGAAGACGTAGGAGGTCCCGACGTGCAGGCCGTTGAAAAAAGCGTAGATGTCGCGGTCGTCCACGCCCCACGGCGGAAGAAGCACGGCGTTGAAGAGCTTGACCCCGTACTTGCTGAAGTTCGAGGCGGTATAGCCCGCGATCGGCATGATCAGCATGCAGGCGTACAGGAGAACATGGTTCACGCGCGCCGCGCTGCGCTCCCAGGCCGGCATCGACTCGGGCAGCGGAGGCGGCGTGTGCGTCAGCCGCCAGGCCAGGCGAAACAGGATCAACGCTCCGATCACGAGGCCGGTGGACTTGTGGAAATTGATGACGGCGGCGCGCGGGGGGGCGCCGAGCGGGATAATCTCAAGGTACCAGCCGAACGCGATCTGCGCGAGCACCGCCGCGGCGATCAGCCAGTGCAGGGTCATCGCGGTGCGGGTATAGCGCGTGGGTATGGGATTCATGCACCTAGTAAATCACCCGACCCTTGAATTGACAATACCTGTGCAAACAAGGAGGACACCATGACGCAACGCAATGTCGATCGCCGCCGGTTCCTGCAATCGGCTACCCTTGTCGCCACGGCCGCGACCGCGGCGACCGGGGCGCTTGCGGCAGAAACCAAAGCGGCCGGCGAGAAAGGGCGATCACGCGGAGCTCAGGCCCCGGGCAAAAGCGGCGACGTGCACACGCGCCGCTGGACCGAGCAGCGCTGGCTCCTCGACAACACCATCCGGGCGGTCGGAGTGGACTGGGACCAGCCGCGCTCGGTCAACTACAACGCGCCCTGCGGCCCGGAGGCGAACGCGGATTTCGCTGCGATCCGCCAGCGCGTGCAGAAATTCGCCGATATCTCGCCCGCCTTCGAATCGACCGCCCGCCGCCGCGAGGCAAAAGCGCAAGCCGCGGAGGAGGCCGCAGAGCTCGTCACCGCGCGAGCGAACTATTTCATGGCGGCCGTGCACTACGCCGCCTCGCAGTGGCCGTTCGACGAGAACAACGAGAAGAATGTCTCGCTCAACAATCGCAAGCGCGAGTGCTACACGAAGTACGCCAAGCTCGCTGATCATCGCGTCGAGGCGGTGTGGATTCCGTTCCAGGGCAAGGCCCTGCCGGGCTGGTTCCATCTTCCGCACGGTTATCAGGGCGGCCGCATCCCGGCGGTGTGGACGATTCCGGGCATGGACGGATTCAAGGAAGCGAACGTGGCCATGTACGGCGACCGCTTCCTCACGCGCGGCATCGCGGTGCTCGCGCTCGAAGGCCCGGGCCAGTACGAGAGTGCGGTGCTCGGCTTTCGCGTGAGCGTGCCGGCCTGGATGGCGGCCGGCCGCGCGGTGATGGACTGGCTCGCGGCGCGATCCGAGATCGATTCCGGACGGATCGGCATCGCCGGCTCGAGCTTCGGTTCCCTCTTCGGCACGATCGCCGCCGCCAACGAGCCGCGCTACCGCGCGCTCGCCGTCTCGGCCACGTGCCTGGAGCCGGGCTGCCACACGATCTTCGAGGAGGCGTCGCCGACCTTCAAGAAGCGCTTCATGTACATGTCGGGATTCACCGACGAGGAGCGCTTCGACGAATTCAGCAGGACCCTCACCTGGGAGGGGCACGCCGAGAAAATCCGCGTGCCGTATCTGTGCATCGCGGGCGAGGCCGACGAGCTCTCGCCCCTCGAGCACACCGAGCGCCTGTTCAAGACCCTGCAGTGCCCAAGGCAGCTCGTGGTGTACCAGGACTCGCGCCACTCGGTCGGCAACGTTCCGTCGACCAACCTCGGGCCGACGCCTTCGGTTTTGGCCGCGGACTGGATGAACGCCCGCCTCTCGGGCAAGCCCTTTGCGAGCGAGCGCTGGTTCGTCGAGGCGAGCGGGCGCGTGGCGAAGACGGCGTACGCGTGATGTTGCCGCCATGAACGCCATCTCGAGAGTCGCGTTGCTGCTGGTCGCGTCTCTCGCCGCCGGCGCGAGCCCGGCCCAGGATTACCCGAGCAGGCCGGTTCGAATGGTAGTGCCATTCTCGCCGGGCGGGTCGACCGACACGCTCGCGCGCATCGTCGGGCAAAAGCTCACCGAGCGCTCGGGGCAGCCGGTGATCATCGAGAATCGCGCCGGCGCGGGCGGACACATCGGCGCGGAGCAGGTGGCGAAATCCGCGCCGGACGGATACACGCTGCTCTTGGGAGGCGTTCCCCACGCGATCTCGGCAAGCCTTTATTCGAAGCTGCCGTACGACCTCGCCAGGGACCTCGCGGCAATCGCGGAAGTGGCGTCATTTCCCAGCGCGATCGTCCTGCATCCATCGCTGCCCGCGAAATCGGTGAAGGAGCTGATCGAGCTCGCTCGGGCCCGGCCCGGACGGCTCAGTTTCGGGTCGGCCGGCATCGGTTCGCCGAATCATCTCTCGCTCGAGCTGTTCCAGGCGATGGCCGGCGTCAGCATGGTGCACGTTCCCTACAAGGGATCGGGGCAGCTCGTCGGAGACCTACTCGCCGGGCAGGTGCAGCTCGCGTCGATGGGCTTGCCGGTGGCGATGCCGCACGTTCAATCCGGAAAGTTGAGAGCGATCGCGGTGACGGGCGCCGCGCGCTCCCCGCTGCTGCCGGAGGTGCCCACCGTGAGCGAAGCGGGATTGCCGGGATTCGAGGTGACGTCCTGGTACGGCGTGTTCGGTCCGGCGGGACTGCCCGCAGACATCGTCGCGAAACTCAATTCCGAGATCGGCAGCGCGGTCACGGCGCCCGAGGTCAAAGAGCGCCTCGCCGCGCTGGGGGCCGAGCCCTCGGTAAAGGCTCCCGATCAGTTCGCCCGCTACGTCCGGCAGGAAATCACGAAATGGGCAAAAGTGGTCAAGGACTCGGGCGCCAAGGCCGAGTGAGCGCGGGAAATGCGCTGTCATTCTGAGGAGCGAAGCGACGAAGAATCTGCTTCTCCGCGCAAAAGCAGATTCTTCGCTTCGCTCAGAATGACATATGAGAGTTCTCAGCTCTTCTCGCCGTCGAGCGCCGCCAGTTTCCTGAAGTTCGGCTCCGCGTGCGGCAGAGGCGGCAGGGACCAGGTGCCGGTGCCCACCGGCCGGATTTCGCGATCGACGGGAACCTCGACCAGATAGGGCCGGCTGGCCTTGATCGCGGTTTCGAGCACGCCTTCGAGATCGCCGGCGCGCTCGACGCGGGCGGACTCGGCTCCGAACGAGCGCGCGAGCATCGCGAAGTCCGGGCTGTAGAGCTCGCCGGTCTTGTGATTCTCGAAGCTCGTCGCCAGCTCCTTGCCGAACATGCCGAGCTGCATGTCGCGTATCGAGCAGTAGCCGCGGTTGTTCCACACCACCCACACGGCGGGAATGTCGTATTCCACGGCGGTGGCGAGAATGTGTGGCGTCATCAGGAACGAGCCGTCGCCGACGACCGCCACCGCCGGGCTCTCGGGCTGGGCGAGCTTCGCGCCGAGAATGCCGCAGGTGGCGAACCCCATGGACGCGAAGCCCCATGACTGCAGCAGGTGGCGCGGCCGCCGCGCCTTCCACAGCTGCACCACCCAGTTGTGATGCACGCCGACGTCGGTCGCGAAGATCGCGTCTTCCGGCATCACCCGGGACAGGCCTTGCATCAGGCGCTCGGGGCGCAGCGGAGACTGGTCGTTTCCGGCAAACGGGGCCTGGTATCTGTCCCAGGCCGCCCGGCAGTCGCGCAACTGCGCCGTCCAGTCGTCGAAGTTCTTTGTCGACGACTTCAGCTTTTCCTGCGCGCGCCGGGTCATCGCCTCGAGACTCGCCCGGATGTCGCCCACGATGCCGAGGTGGACGGGGTAATTGCGCCCGATTTCCGCCGGATCGTTGTCGATCTGGATGAGCTTGGTGGGCGGTATGGTGAGCGTATAGCCGCTGATCCACGCGCTGGTGGTGCGGTCGTCGAAGCTGCAGCCGAGCGCGAGCAGGACATCGGCGTTGCGCGCGGCTTCGTTGGCGGCATAGGGCCCGTTTCTGCCGATCGCGCCGAACGCGAGCTCGTGGGTCTCGTCGAGGGTGCCCTTGCCGTTGGGGCTGGTCACCACCGGGATGCGCACGAGCTCGAGAAACTCGAGCAGCGCGTCCGTGACTTCGCCGATCAGGCCGCCCTGCCCGACCAGCACCACCGGGCGGCGCGCGGCAAGCAGCAGCTCGAGCGCCCGGGCTAGCGCCTGCAATTCGCCGGGGAAGCGCTGGTTCACCCGCGGATCGGGATCGGGGATCTCGACTTCGGCCGTTTCCTGGAAAACGTTGAGTGGCACGTCGATATTTACGGGCCCCGGGCGGCCGGTGCGCAGAAGGCCGAACGCCTGCTTGATGGCGAGCGGCAGCATTTCCACGCGCGTCGGCTGAAAGCTCTTCTTCACCAGGGGGCGGATGACCGACGGGAAATCGCCCTGGAAATAGCGGCCGGTTTCCTGGAACGGCATGCGGTTGAACTGGGTGGTGGGCACGTTGCCGGTGATCGCGAGAAACGCAGACGAATCCATCATCGCTCCCGCGAGCGCGACCGGGAGATTGCATGATCCCGGTCCGCACGAGGTGATGGTCGCCACCGGCTCGTGGCGGACCTTGTAGTAGGCATCGGCCATGTAGCCCGCCGCCTGCTCGTGATGCACCGAGATCGTCTTGATGCGCGAGGCGGCGTCGGCTGCGGCGTCGAGAAAGCCGATGTTGCCGTGCCCGCACACGCCGAACAGGTAGGGGACCTTCTCCTTGATCAGGTATTCGATCAGGATCTCCGCGCCCTTCCAGGCCTTGCGTTTCGGCGCAACGCGCGGCGGCGCCTCGTTCTCCGTCGCGACCTGCTTGAGAACCGGGCTGGACACATCCATGGCTGCTCTCCTTCGGTATGTAGCGACGTCTTCGCGGGCGATTCTACTACCGCTATAGATTCGCGCCGATCCAGTCGGCGATGCAATCGATCCCGACTTGCCGGTTGTCGGCTTGCGCATGATACGTGCTGCCGTCCTCGGCGGTGAGGATCTTCAGGCTCTTGCGCCGGGCACCGATCGCCTCGAAGAGCTTGTGGGCGGAAGCGACCGGCACGACCTTGTCGTCCTCGGCGTGCACGATGAGAAACGGGCAGGTGATCTTCTGCGCGACCCCCGCGAGCGAGAAGCGCTCGGCCCGCTCGATCGCCGCGTCGATGTCCTCGGTCCCCATGATCCAGCGGAAATGAAAAGCCGATTGCGGCGTGGTCTTCGGGTCGGTCGCGTGCCTGCGCTTGACCTCGCGTTGCCACGCCGCCAGGTCCCAGTGCAGCGCGCTCATGGCCACGCCGGCGGCGTAGCGCTTCTCGAATGCGGCGATGCGGGCAGCGTAATAGCCGCCGAAGCTGTAGCCCATGATCACCACCTTGCGCGGATCCACCTCCCGCCGCTGGGCGGCGTATTCGTACGCCGCCGTGCCGGGCACTTCGTAATCGTGACGGGCATGGAGCCCGCGAAGACGCAGCGACTCGCCTTGCCCGGGCCCGTCGATGGCGAGCGTATGCCAGCCGCGCCTGGCGAACTCGAGTCCCGCGAAGAGAACGCTCATCTCCTTGCAGTTGTCCATGCCGTCGAACACGACCACTGTCGGCGCGCGTCCCGGCGGTCCCGGGGCTTTCATGAACAGCGCGGGCAGCGTCGTATTTTCGTACGGCACCTCCACGCGCTCGATGTTCGGGTAGCGCCGCTCCAAGCCTGCGTGCTGGCATTGAAGGGCCTTGCGGCCGATCTCGCGTTTTTCCTCGCCCGGGACGACGAAGCGCTCCCCGGTGAAGTAATACATGCCGGCGCGCAGGAAACAGTTGCCCGCCGTGAGCTGGCGCCCCTCGCGGGCTGCCGCGTCGGCGGCGCGCTCGAGCCGTCTCGCCATCGCGCACCACTCTTCGCGCCAGGCGTCGGCTTCGCCCTGGCGGGCTTTCAGCCTTTCGCAGACTTCGTCGATCTCGCCGAGCGCGACCGCACCGTAAGGCGCCATCCCCTTCGTGACGAGAGCCGCGTTCGACCAGGTGAGATTGCCGGGGAATTGCTCGATCCAGGCGCCGGACGACATGATGCGATCCTTGCTAATCGACCCGGATGCCCGTCGCCTTGATCACTCCCGACCACGTGGCCAGTTCCTTCTTGATGTAATCCGCAAACTCCGCCGGCGTGCTCCCCACCGCGTGCGCGCCCACGCCGGCAAGGCGTTCGTTGAAATCCGGAGCCTTTACCGACTCGACGATCGCACGGTTGAGCCGGCCGATGACCGGGCCGGGCGTGCCCGCAGGCACGACGATGCCTTGCCATTCGACCGCTTCGTAGCCCGGCACGCCGGCCTCGGCGACGGTGGGTATTCCGGGAAGCGCGGGATCGGGCTTCGAGCTCGTCACGGCGAGGACCACCAGCCTGCCGGACTTTATGTGCTGCACCTGGGAAGGAATGCTGCCGGCATAGATCGGGACTTGCCCGCCGACCACGGCCACGACCGCCGGGCCGCCGCCGCCATAGGGAACGTGCACGATGTCGGTCCCGGTCATGGTTTTGAACAGCTCGGTCGCCATGTGGGTCGCGCTGCCGTTGCCCGAAGAGGCGTAATGCAGGCTGCCGGGCTTGGCTTTCGCGAGCGCGATCAATTCCTTCACCGACCTTGCCGGCACCGACGGGTGCACCGAAATGGCGAGGGGCACGATTGTGACCAGGCTGACCGGCGCGAAGTCGCGCCCGGTATCGTAGGGCAGCTTCGCCATCAGGCTCGGATTGACGGCGAAGGAAAGATTGGCGACGCCGAGCGTATAGCCGTCCGGCGCTGACTTGGCGACGGCGTCCATGCCGATGGTCGAGCCCCCGCCCGCGTGGTTTTCGATGACCGCCTGCTGGCCGAGGCTCTCCGACAATTTCGGAGCGAGCAGGCGAAACACCACGTCGGTCGCGCCTCCGGGCGCGAACGGCACGATCACGCGCACCGGTTTGGCGGGGAAGTTCTGGGCGGCCGCGGACGCGGCGTGAAAGCACGGCACGCACAGCAAGGCCAAAAGAAGGCGGCGCAGCTGAAAACTCACGTTCTTCTCCCGAAGTCGAGCGCGGCTCGTATCCTATCAGGGAACGCACGAGGCTCCACCCATGCCCGCTCGCCGCGAGGCCGGTCGGAGGCGGCGGATTCGAAAGCAAGAGCCGGAGTGCTTGCTTTCGTGCCGTCCCCGAACATGGCGCCATGGCGAGCCCAAGGGCGCGCCGCCACCGAAAAGGAGCGTTATCATGGAATTCGCAATGACGAGGAAAGCAACCGACCGCCTGCCTTTCGCAAGCGACGCCGAACGCTGGGCGGCAGTCCAGCGCAAAGACCGCGACGCGGACGGCGTGTTCTGCTACTCCGTGCGGACCACCGGCGTCTATTGCCGCCCCTCGTGCGCCGCGCGGCTCGCGCGGCGCGAAAATGTCCGCTTCCACGCGAGCTGCGAGGAGGCCGAAGCGGCCGGGTTCCGGCCGTGCAAGCGGTGCCGGCCGAACGAGGCGGCTCTCGCCGTGCGCCGCGCCGCCGCAGTGGCGAAGGCCTGCCGCCTGATCGAGACCGCCGAGGAGATGCCAAATCTCGCGGCGCTCGCCGCATCCGCGGGCATGAGCCGCTTTCACTTCCACCGCGTGTTCAAGACGGTCACAGGGGTCACTCCCAAGGCCTACGCGGCGGCTCATCGCGCCCGGCGAGTGCGCGAAGCCTTGCCGCAGAGCTCCACGGTGACCGAGGCGATCTACGGCGCGGGATTCAATTCGAGCGGGCGCTTCTATGCCGAGTCTGCGCAGGTGCTGGGAATGACGCCGACCCGCTTCCGCTCCGGAGGCAGCGGCGCGGCGATCCGCTTCGCCGTCGGCGAATGTTCGCTCGGCTCGATTCTCGTCGCCGCCACCGGCAAAGGCGTCTGCGCCATCATGCTCGGCGACAAGCCCGAGGCGCTGGTGCGCGAGCTCGAGGACCGCTTTCCCAAGGCGGCTCTGATCGGCGGCGACAGGGACTTCGAGCAATGGGTGGCCAAGGTGGTCGGCTTCGTCGAAGCGCCGGCGCTCGGCCTCGATCTGCCGCTCGACGTGCGCGGCACCGCCTTTCAGCAGCGCGTCTGGCAGGCGCTGCGCGAGATCCCGGCCGGCTCGACGGTGACCTACTCGCAGATCGCGCAGCGCATCGGCCTGCCGAAAGCCGTGCGGGCGGTGGCGCACGCCTGCGCCACGAACGCGATCGCCGTCGCCATTCCCTGCCACCGCGTCGTGCGCAACGACGGCTCGCTCTCGGGCTACCGCTGGGGCGTCGAGCGCAAGCGGGAGCTGCTCGAGCGTGAAGCGCGATCCTGAGTATGTCTCGCGTCGCTCACACTGTCCTCGACTCCGAAACCGGATACGCCGTCGTCATTCGCGCCGGGCGGCACCAGCTCACGGCGGACGAACCAAGTTCGCGCGGCGGCACGGACACGGGACCGGCCCCCTACGAGCTCCTGCTCGCGAGCCTGGCCGCTTGCACCGCGATCACGCTGCGCATGGTTGCCGCGCGCAAGGGATGGGAGCTTGGTTCGATTCACATCGACCTCGAGCTGCACAAAGACGGCGAAGGCGGCAGCGACCGTATCACGCGGGCCATCTCACTTACCGGGCCGCTGAACGATCGCCAAAAGGCGACGTTGGCCGATATCGCCGAGAAGACTCCAGTCACGAAGACGATCAAGGCCGGCGCGACCATAGAGACGAAATTCTCGTAAGCAGGATCGGAGAATCCTGGCGAAGCAGGCTCGGTCGGGATTCGCGCCGATTAGCAATCTGCGGCGCTCGCCGCGCTACATCGGCGGCACCTGGCCTTTCAGGCCGACGTTGACGCGCGCGGCGGTGAGGCTGCCGTCGGGCTGGCGCTGCGTGACTGCAAATACCTTGGCGCCGGGCTTGAGCTCGCCGCGCTCGGTGGGCGTGAAGGACACGATCACCGCGTTTTCGGGGACCAGCACCTTCTTCTCGCCGCCCTTGTACTGCACCGTGAGGACGCGGTCCTTGCCCATGCTCGTGACATTGGCCACGTTCGCATTGGTCATCTTGCTGTCGGGCCTCAGGTCCCAGTCGTAGTGCCCTTCGCCGGTGCCGCGCATGTTCTCCGGGAAAATGTGCACCTCGAGCGCGACCAGCGCGCCATCGCGCTCGCCGACCGTCGTGGTGCCGATGAATTTTCCGCTGGCGACATCGGCGAGGCTCGCTTTGGCGATCCCCATGACCGCGTAATTGTCCGCGAGCTTGACGCTCAGGCTCTGGCCATTGTTGGTCTTGATGGTCAGGTTGGTACCGTCGATTCTCTCCACCGTGCCCCGGATTCTCACCGGCGGATTGGCGGGGGCCTGGGCGATGGCGACTGCGGATACGGAGGCAATCAGCAATGCAAGGATGGTGCGGGTCATGGAGTTTCCTTCGAAGTGAACGACACAGCGCAAACGTTGCGAGCGCGAGACTTATTCCTTACAGAGGGTTGTCCGGATAGATCAGCGTGCGCCACATGTGGGCGACGGGGCTGCCGTCGAAGCCCAGGCCCTCCTTCGGCTGCTTGAAGTGGCGGCCGATGATGTCCATGAAGGGATCGATGGCCACCTTCATGCCCGGCTCGAACGCGTAGAGGTCGTGCACGGTGATCATGCGCGCCTCCATGTACCACTTGTGTTTGCGCGCTTGCTCGTAGCTCGCCTTGATGTAAGGCGCCGGCACGTAGTCCTTGCCGAAGATGCGCACGTAGAGCTCCGGATACTCGTAGCCGACCGAGGGGTCCGGATAGAAGCGCAGCGCCTGGTGATGGCGGATCGCCCAGCTCACTTTCTCCGAGACGTAGGGCTCCATCATCTGCGCGCCCCACCAGCCGTGATCGGTCTTCATGAGATTGAGGACGAAGTCGTGCAAGAGGCACGCGAGCACGGTCTCCTCGGCCTCGCCTTTCTTGAGCGCGTCGTTCGCGCTCTGCAGGATGTGGTTGCCGATTCCCGGCGTTCCGCGAAACCGGATGAAGTCTGTAAGCGTCGGGCGTTCCGGCATGGCCGCGAGCGCCGTCAGCTCGAGGCGCGTGCCGCTCGGGCTCGGGCCGCCGAACAAGGCCCCGGCGCCGCGCCGCACGACGAGCGGCTGCGCCGAAGACGCCGCGGGCTTGTCGAGCTGCGCGATCATGTAGTGCTCGAGGGCGTCGGCGCGCGCCTCCGATGACATCGCCTCGACGACGGCCGCCGAACCCAGCGTCGCCAAAAACGCTCTGCGATCGATATGCATGGCCCCTCCTTTTCCCGGAACGCGATCTAAGGAAATCAGCCGCGACCTTCTTTCGGCTCTTGTTCGCCGCCGGTCCGCTGCCAGGCGTCGCGGCGAAAGCGCGCGCGGCGCGCGGAGCCTTCGGCGTCTTGCAGCGCGTACTCGCGCAGTCGCGCCTTCAGTGCCAGGCGCAGCGCCTCGGGCAGCTCGCTTGCGGCGAGCTCGAAGCGCGCGATGATCGGATCGGCCTCAAGCACGTCGCCGGGGGCGAGCCGCGCCCCGATGAAGTCTTCCGAGCCGGACATCCCGCCGTCGTGAAAGTAACCACTGCCGCGGATCCACGCCAGGGCCCGCTCGTTGGAACCGATTCCGTAGCAGAGCTCGAACGCAGACAGCTCGCCACCCGTCTCGCGCACGAACAGATCGAAGTAATCGTCGTGGAACCAGCGCCGCTCGCTCGAGGGGTCGTCCTGCAATACGTCGCGGATCTCTCTCAGCACCGCAATGCTCCCGCTCATCGTCCCATAACCGTAACATAGGGCATAGGGCGCAGGCAAAAGTTTTACAGGTCTTGTGATTTTATGATTCTTGAATCTCCGCAGGGCTCAAATCGCGCGTGCGCCCCGCCACAGACCAGCGGTGCCCGAACGGATCTTCCAGCTCGGCATACCGGTCCCCCCGGAACATGTCCGCGGGGGGCATGGCGATCCTTACGCCTGCGGCGACGGCCCGCTCCACCACCGCGTCGGCGTTCTCCACGTGCAAGCGCACCGTGACCGGCGAGCCTTTCGGCGATTTCGGCCCGAACCCGCCCCACTCGGAAAACTCGTCCGCCACCATGAGCCCCGAGTTGCCAACCCAGAGCATTGCGAGCATCGGTCTGCCCTCCGGACCGGGCAAGCGCGACACTTCGAGGGCATTGAACGCCTTTGCATAAAACTCGATGGCTTCGGCCGCGCCAGCGCAGATCAATAGCGGGGTGCGGGAACGCATCCCGCCGGGGATGGGCTTGACGGCTGGCTGGCTCATGATGCGGCTTCCTCGTATCGACAGTGGGGTTTATCTGCTCGCTCTACCCATCGCCTCTTGAATCTCCGCCGGGCTCAAATCGCGCGTGTGCGTCCCCACGGACCAGCGGTGCCCGAATGGATCCTCGAGCTGGGCATACCGGTCGCCCCAGAACATGTCCGCGAGGGGCATGGTGATCTTTGCGCCTGCGGCGACGGCCTGCTCCACTGCCGCGTCGGCGTTCTCCACGTACAGGTGGACCGTGACCGGCGAGCCTTTCAGCGATTTCGGCCCGAACCCGCCCCATTCGGGAAACTCGTCCGTCAGCATGAGCGCCGAGTTGCCGATCCGCAGCATGGCGTGCATCAGCTTGCCCTTCGGACCGGGCAGGCGCGACACTTCGACGGCATTGAACGCCTTGGTATAGAACTCGATGGCGTCGGCCGCACCGGCGCAGGTCAAGAGCGGGGTGAGAGAATGCATCCCGTCGGGGATGGGCTTGACGGCTGGCTTGGACATGATCGTGCCTCCTTGTAAGAACAGTTGAATGAGTGCCGGACTTTTTCTGGCTAACGAGCGCGATGAGCCCGCTGCAATGCTGCAATGTCGATCTTGGTCATCTGCATCATCGCCCGCATGGCGCGTTGTGACTTCTCGGGATCCTTGTCTCGCAGCAGTTCGATCATGACGCGCGGAACGATCTGCCAGGACAGACCGAACTTGTCCTTGAGCCAGCCGCACTGCCCCGGCGCGCCGCCCGCGGAGAGCTTCGTCCACATGTCGTCCACTTCTTTCTGCGAGTCGCAGTTGACGACCAGGGAGATGGCTTCGGTGAATTTGAATCGCGGACCGCCGTTGAGCGCGGCGAACTCCTGGCCTTCGATCTGGAAGTTGCAGAGCATGACCGTTCCGGCAGGGCCGGGTCCCGCCTTGCCGTATCGCGTCACGCTCAGGACCTTCGAGTTCCTGAAGATCGAGACGTAGTGATTCATCGCCTCCTCGGCGTTGCTGTCGAACCAGAGGAATGTCGTGATTTTCTGCTTGCTGGCCATGGCTCGTGCTCCTTCGTCGGGGTGAACTGGGTTTCGATGTAGCGCCGCAGGTGCCGCAGGCACTCGGCGGCGATCCGCGGCCCTTGCCTGGCTTTGGCCAGGATGAAGGCGCCCTGGATCACCGCTTGGATGTGGAGGGCGAGGCTTTCAGCGCTCCACGGCGCATCCGGTGCGTAGCGACGCTTCGCTTCGGCGATGTCCTTGGCCACCCGCGCCGCGTGAGCGCTGATATGCGTGTCGCACGCCGCGCGGATCGCCGGGTGCGTGTCGTAGGTTTCCTGGACCATCGTGCCGAGCAGGCAGGTGAACTCCGGCAGCGAGCCCTGCAGGATCGCAATGCGGAACTCGACGTAGCCCAATAGCCGCTCGAGCGGGTCGGTGGCGCTCTGGTAAGAGGCGGTCGCAAACAGTACGTCGGCCATTGCCGCGAAATGATCCGCAGCGGCAAGCGCCAGCTCTTCCTTGCTGTCGAAGTGGTGGAAGAAGCTGCCCTTGGTGAGTTTGGCGGCCTCGCAGACGTCTTCGATGCGCGTCGCCGAATACCCTTTGGTTCGGATGACTTGCAGGGCGGCGTCGAGGAACCTGACCTTGGATTCGTGCTGTGCTTCCGTTGCTTTCATTGGAGGCCCATGAGTGAGTGGCAGGTACCATACCAACTAGTAGGTATGTTGTCAAGCAGAAAATATCACCACCCCTAGGACCACAATTGTTGGCGTCGAGGAACCCGTGCCGGTCGCGAGCTAGGCTCCGGAGACCTCGAGTTCGACGGGAACGTTGTTGCGCGTCGCGTGCGAGTAGGGGCAGATCTGCTCGTGCGCCTCGCGGGCGAGCGCAGAGAGTTCCGCCTGCGGCAGGCTCTTGTCCTGCACGCTGAGCTTCACCGCGAGGCCGAAGCCCCCGCCTTCGCGCGGGCCGATCGTTACGGCGCAGGTGATCCGCGCCTTCGCCGCGTCCTTCTTGTGCCGCTTGCCGACGAAGTCTAGCGCGCCTCCGAAGCACGCTGCGTAGCCGGCGGCAAACAGATGCTCGGGCGTCGCCGTGCCGGGCTTGCCCGGTCCGCCCATCTCCTTCGGTACCGAGAGATTGGCTTTCACCACGCCGTCGCTCGACTCGGTGTAGCCGTTGCGCCCGCCGGTGGCGGTCGCGGTCGCGGTGAAGAGGGGCTTGATCGTGTCCATGCGGGTCTCGGGGTGGTCGGTGGTCCCTCATTATATGGATGAACCCAGGTCAGGCCACCAGCGCGCGCAGCTTCGGGTGCCGCGCAAAAAACGCGAGCCTCTCCGCCCACGCATCCAGGCCCCAGACGTGTCCGGCGCGCTCGACGATCAGCTGCACGAGCACGCCCGCGTACACGATGTGGTAGTCGAGGAGGAAGTTGTTTTTATTCTCGATATAAGGGAAATTCATGTGCGCCGTCCAGTAAAGGAGCAGCAGCAGGATGCCGCAACCCGCGCTCACCCGCACGAACAGGCCCAGGAGCAGCGACAAGCCGATGAGCAGATGGCCGTATTCCACGAGAAACGTGAGGGTCGGCGCCCAGGCGGCGCTCGTGAAAGGCGCATACACATCGTGGAACGTCTTGGTTCCCTTGAGGAACCCGGCGACGCTCCAGTTGGGATCGAAGACCTGGTGCGAGGCGGCATAGAGGAAAGTCCACGCCATGGCGAGGCGGAAGAAAACGATCAAAGCCCTTCTTGTCGCAGCGGTGTCCATGCTCTCTCCTTTGGTCATGTCCCTCGAATCCGGCTGCAATATACGCGCCTCGGACCGGGACGCTCACGCCGGGTCGCGAAATCCCACCTGCCAGTGCGAGCCGTCGCAGAACGGCTTGTTCTTCGACGCGCCGCAGCGGCACAGCGTGTAATGCTCGGTCGAGGCGCCCTGCCCGAACTTCACGCCGATCAGCTCGATGCCGCCCGTGACTGCGTACGGCCCGTCGTTCGTCACCGTGACCATCGGCGGGCGCTCTAGCGGCTCGGCCTCGACCCCGCCGATCGCGTAGCTGAGGGCCCCGGACGGGCACTTCCTGATCGTCGCGACGATCTCCCCCACCTCGGCTCCGTCCGGGTCTATCCAGGGCTCCTCACGCATGCGGAACACCGACTTCAACTCGTCGGTGCAGAACCCCGCGTGCGCACAGATCGAGCGATTGTCGAGGATCGTGATGCGCTTGCCGGCGTAGCTCTCGCGCCTGTCCTTGCCCGGGTCCGCGGTCTTCGTGTCCTTGAAGCCGATCACGCTGTGCGTCCCGTCGCAGAAGGGCTTGTTCTTCGAGGCGCCGCAGCGGCACAGCGCCACCGCGCGCACGTTCGCGCAAGCCTCGCCGGACGCGCGGCGCAGGTTCGGCACCGGCCTCACTTCCATGTCGTTCAGGAGATAGTACGGGCCGTTCGGGGAGCAGCCCATTTTTGGCTTGGAGTCCATGAGCCGATGT
>WNFY01002602.1_pt1 | contig 26282 bp, 22 predicted proteins | sample 5400091 | NCBI WGS metagenome assembly WNFY01 (sample SAMN13153364, study PRJNA577476) | soil metagenome | isolation source: 60 cm soil or saprolite under grassland replicate 1 | place: USA:California | collected 2016-06-15 | reverse complement strand
ATTAGTCTTTCGCTCCTACCCACAAGTCATCCCAGAAGTTTTCAACCTTCACGGGTTCGGACCTTCAGTTGCGGTTAAGCAACCTTCATCCTGCTCATGGGTAGATCACCTCCGCTTCGGGTCTACTACCAGCGACTAGGGTCGCCCATTTCGGACTCGCTTTCGCTTCGCCTCCAGCGCAGAACGCCTTAGGCTCGCCACTGATAATAACTCGCAGACTCATTAAGCAAAAGGCACGCGGTCACCCAGCACTTTCTAAACCTGTAGAAAGGCTGCGTCTCATTCGCTGCTTGAGATGTCCTCGTGCAGCTCCGTATTGTTTGAGCATTCGTTCGCGATCTCTCGCGTCCTGCTCATTCAAGTACGCTTCATAATAAACCAGCTTCCATCCAGCATGCTTCGCCATCTCTTGATGTTTTTTAAAGCGCTGCTTCAGGTTGCTAGTAAAGCCGTAGTATACGGTCTTGCCATTCTCACTTTGCAGAACGTAGACGTAAAACATATCTATCGATCCAGAAAGTGCTGGGCTTCCACACCTTGTAAGCACATCATTTCAGGTACTATTTCACTCCGCTCACAGCGGTTCTTTTCACCTTTCCCTCGCGGTACTGGTTCACTATCGGTCGCCAATTAGTATTTAGACTTACGCCGTGGTCGGCGCAGATTCATACGAAGTTTCACGTGCATCGTATTACTCAGGAAATCCCTAGGCGTGCTCCGGTTTTCGGTTACGGGCCTTTCACCCTCTAGGGCGCAGCTTTCCAGAAGCTTCACCTAACCCTTGCACTGCCACATCGGGCTCCTACAACCCCCAGCACTTTCAATTGACTTCGCTGCTTCTTGAGAATTGCCAATATTCTTAGATCGGCAATCCAAAGCAGTTTCAAATCAACTGAAAGTGCTGGGTTTAGTCTCTTCCGCTTTCGCTCGCCACTACTGACGGAATCGCTTTCGCTTTCTTTTCCTCCGGTTACTGAGATGTTTCACTTCGCCGGGTGTCGCGATGCTTGTGCTATGAATTCACACAAGCTCGAGCAAGTGTTACCTCGCTCAGGTTATCCCATTCGGAAATCTACGGGTCAAAGCGTGTTTGCCGCTGTCCGTAGCTTATCGCAGCTTACCACGTCCTTCATCGCCTATTGGCACCAAGGCATCCATGATGCGCTCTTTGTAGCTTGATCAATCTGTTCCCCCGAATGATTTCGGGGGAGATTCTTTGATAACTGAAACTCTCTCATCGTCATGCGACGATGCTTGATTTCAGACTCAGCTCTTAAAGTTGTATTTCTTACTACCCTGTATGTAGATGTCAAAGAACCAGCAGTTCACTACATTTTGACGACAAAAAAAACTCAATCTCGTGCCGACAAACATTACAGACTTCCCGCCGTGGCAGGTTTCCGTCTTTGTTGCCGGGACAAAATTGAATCGGCGTGGCGTCAACGCAATCCTAGAGATTTCTGCAATTTTCTGCCAGACCACAATCCCTTTAGATCCAGCGCTTTATCTATTGCGCGAGTGATAGGTGGCCAATTTTGATGCCTGAATGCAAAATTCGTTGCGAATCGAAAAGAAAATGACCGGCGCGAACCTTCGCGCTTATTCTATCGCCAAAATAACGCTGGTTTTGTCGAGCAGACGAGTGTGACTTGAATCATAAAGGCGAAACTCATAAGTGAACCCAGCCTGGATCCAGTTCGCTGTAGCGAAGCCTTGGCGTCCACGGGCAAAGAGAGACTCTCTTTGCCCGTCGATGGAGACATAGACTTTGCCGTCACCCGAGCCAGCAGTGTTCCACCGAATCGTTGTCATGCCCATCTTTTCACCGAGGGGTACAGGATTTGGAGAGGCGCTGATTTCCGTTATCGCGTTGCTTTTTAGAACGCAGAAGGCGCGTTCGTCATGATTTGGATCGCCCGGAGTCGAGTTGTTGGTATCGCCAATCGCGGTGTATGCCAAAATGCTCCAACCCGTACGGTGGAGTAGTTGCTTCAGCCCTTCATCTGAGAAAATCCAGAAATTCGTGCTGTCGTTATTGCATTCCTCTGGTCCCAGTAAATACGCAACAGGGTATTTCGACAGCGGCAGGCCGTCGGCCGTTTGGCGGGCGATCCGTGTGCTCAGAAAACAATATTTTGTTGCTTGGGCCAGTCTTTCCAAGATGTAGAAGGGATTTTTTAAGTGATAGAGAGCCCCAAGTAAAAAGACGGCATCGTAACTTTGTGTAAAGAGTTGGGATCGCGAGTCCAAATCGATCGAATGGATAGTGACCGATGAGTTTAATGCCTTCTTAAGAATTCGAGCTCCCTCTAGCTTATTGAAATTTGTGTACTCGTTATCGACGACGTCTACCGAGAACCCCAGTTCTTCCAAGAAGAATGCGAGATCTCCATCGGCTGCGCCGACGTCTGCAACCCGACCATACATGCCTCTGCAGAGTTCCAGCAGGTCAAGTCCGACTCCGGCCAGGAGTCGCTCCAACACAGGGAGATTTCGGAGCGTAGCATAGGGATACCAAAATGGCTTGGGACGGTATGCCAACTTTGTTTTCCAAAGCTCTTGCTCTTTAGAAAGCGCGAGTTCTCGCAGTGATAATGTCTTCCCTCGGGCCTCGCTTGATCTTACGCAGGGCTTGTTAGTCTTTCCGGTAGCGCGGCGCGGAGAGTTCGGTTCGACTAAAAATTTAGCGAGCGCTTCAGGAATTTTCGAGGCCTGCTGAGACCAGCTAGATGATAGTAGGTTCACAGCTGAAAACTCGTGCAAGGCTGCGGACTGTTACAGACAGATGCTTCCGAGTCTTTTTGTAGGATTGAATCCTACGCCCGAATTTCGCGCTTTGAGAGCAACCCTCTATTTTAGATGAGTCGCATCCTCCCAGCGAATTGCGGCACGGAGAAGCTCACCCAGAGAACTAACGCCGAATTTTTCTTTCGCGCGCGCGCAATAAGCCTGCACAGTTTTTAAACTCAAATGCAAATCGTCGGCAATTTGCGCGGTCGTACGCCCCTGTCCGAGGAGCCGGAATATTTCCAGTTCGCGATCACTCAAAAGCTCGACGGGGGAACTCTCCGCTTTTTTTGATGATGAGCTAAACCGGCGGGCCATAGTGTTGACGACCCTTTCACTGATATAAACGCCGCCCTCCAGCACTCGGCGAATAGACGCCAAAACGCTTTTTGTGCTCTCTCGCTTCATGACGTAACCGCGTGCTCCAGCGCGCAAGGCGCGTTCGGCATAAAGAGTTTCATCATGCATGGAAAGGACGATCAGGGCGACAAGCGGGAATTGGCTCTCCAGGTTCTTGACCAATTCCAAGCCAGATTCATTCTTCAGTGAAATGTCGACTAGAGCGACATCGGGTCGCGTCTTTGCCATGCCCGTCATTGCTCCAGCCGAATCCTCTGCTTCGCCGCAGACGGCTAGGTCGCGTTGGCTGTTAATCAGATTGACCAATCCTTCACGAACTAGCGGATGATCGTCGATAAGAAAAACACGGCTTTTGCGTGGCTCACCTGTCCTGGAAGTTGGGTCCATTAGAAATTACTAAACTCGATCAGTTCCGTCTTGCAGGTTCAATTTACACGTTACGATTGTACCCCTTTGACCATTCCGTCGAACATCGAGGCTCGCACCCGCGAGGGACGCCCCATGCCGCATCAATTGCAGTCCGAGTCCTTCAGAGCGCGGTAATCTATCGGGAAATCCGATTCCATCATCGCTAATCGCGAGGGAAAGTGCGCAGCGGTTCATCGCGAGCTGAATGGTAATTCGCTGCGCAGCAGCATGCTTGATCGAGTTCGCTACCGCTTCCTGGGCGATTCGATAGAGCTGAGTCGCAATGGCGGAATCGCGGATTGGCAAGGACGCTTCTCCTTCGAAGACACAGTCGATACCAAAGCGCTCGGTTATGTTCTCCGCGAGCCCTTGAAGGGCGACTGTCAGGCCATCTGCATCCAGTTCCGGCGAGAAGAATCCACGCGCCAGATTACGGGTAAGGTCAATTCCTTGCTCCACGTAACGAACGACCTTTTCTGCCTCTGCGGTCTCAGATGCCGACCTGAGCGCGAGCTTTTCCTTCAACACTTGAGCGGCGAGTGCGGTGCCGGTTAGGTGCTGCCCTAGGCTGTCATGTAGTTCCTGGCCCAACCGGTGCCGCTCGCGATCCGCCACTTGTGCAATCTCCTGATCAAGTCGTTGCCGTTCAGCGACCTCGCGCTGCAGGGCTGCCGTCCGTTCCAACACCCGCCTATCCAGTTCGCGCACAAGAGTTCGGAGCTTTGATAACATACCAGCAAAAAGAGCGAAGGAGGCAAAAGCCATTCCCACATTCCAAAACCCGAGAGCGGGGATGCCCGCCGCCAGATCCGACCACATCCACGCTACGATGGCAATCACGGCAACACTGAGTCCGAATAGCAAGCTGCCAAACCATACGGCCAGAGAAATTGGCAATAGATAAAAAAGAAGGAGCGGCCGCTCGTATCCCGTAACATAGTCTATGTAGCCTACGACTGCTACAAGAAGGAGGCAGACAGCGATTAAGGCTCCCTTGCGGTAGAGAATCCAGTGTGAAAGGCGACGCAGACGACCCATAATTTGTCAAAGCCGATGCGACTTGGCATCCTGTCGGATTTTATTTTTGTTCGCGTCATCTGGAAAAGTGAAAATCGTCGGCACCGATTTTTTAGAGCAAAGCCTCATCCCTGATATTTCCCTTCTGCGCAGAGCATTGCTTCTCCAAGGTCTGAATGGTTCGCACGGCGTTTCGAAGCTGGTCTTCGACGGTCGCCAAATGTTGCACTCGTCGGTCAAATTCAGCTGCCATTTCATCAGCGGCGGCTGAGGATGACTCAGTCAGTTCGGGGGCGTTCCGCAACTCTACGTACAGTTTCGCAGCCTCCTCAACGATCCGGCGATCAGTGGCTGGGACTTCAGCCACAAAATCGGGCGGTACGTCAGAGCTATTGATTTGACAGCTGAGCGGCTCAAGGCATCGCGCGCAAAATGGCTCCCCAACAAAGTCCAGCATGGAACGGATCGCAGACTCCGGGTGATCAATCAAAGCATTATAGGGCCAACGACGAACGACGTTCGAACCGTAAGCCCGTTCAGCCTGTATGCACGCCTTGACCGTACGCAACCAATAACCATAGGCCTCCTCTTCATTTGCGACCAACTGAACCCCCGCAAGCCGATGGAGATTAAGCATTGAACGGACCACATCGCGCACGTCGCGCAGGACATGGATAAACACCGCCTCCGGGAAAAGCTTTTTCAGGGCGTAAATATGCAACGAGTACTCCGGGGTGCCGTCCACCCAGCGCGTTTTAACCTCAGGAAGCGAGCGCCTCATGAACTCGGGAAGGGAGGGGATCGCAGCGCGTGTTTTTTCCAGATCGAGCCGGTGGGAGAGAATTAGGTCGTCTATGGTTCGACCAAAATTAGCAAGGAGCTCATCGCGTGAAATATCCATAGCACTCAGGATGCTTAGATGGCCCCGCGCGGCTCCGACTTGGTGGACGACCGCCGTGTTGACGACGAAGTCTCCCATCCAATTCGACTCTGGCACAGCGAATATGTTTGGATGCTGACCCAAACACCAGGTAAGGATGCTCGTTCCAGAACGGGGTGAACCGACAACAAAAATTGGCCTGTTTACCTTATTCTGCATTTTTCGCTTACGCGGAATCTTTGCGACGCTTGTGCAGCTTCTTGCGTCTGCACATGATATGATTTTATGAATCGAATTGCAATTTGTGCGGAGGGGACGTTTTCCTTAGGAGGGTGAAAATTTTGTGGTAACCGTCCCGGTAAAGGAACCGCGGCTGTCGCTGACGGCATGACGATTAATCAATCTGAAAACGACTTGAAAATGAGATTTCAGCGCCTCTATTCCAGCGATTGCGACTGCATCGAAATACGCGAATATAGCAAAATCACTCTGCAGACGTATGAGATCATATCGCGATAACATTTACATGATCACCTGTCCTGCGAGGACCGGCAGCACCATGCTCGTCCACCTTCTCCGGTCTCATCCGGAAATCTGTTCGCACTGTGAAGTTTTTTCGCCGAAGAGGATTACAGGAATCACGGGCACTTACCTTAAGAAAAGCCGCGAACAAGCGGATTTTATCGAAAGGCTGTCACGGGAGAGAGATAGCGATCCTATTAAGTTCCTTTACAAAATCGTGCTTGATCTTCAGGGAAAAAAAGCTGTCGGCTTTAAACTTAAACATGACGAACTAGTCTTGCCTGAATACAAAGCCTTGCGAGATGAAATCGCGGCCGACCTCGATTTTCGCATCATACATTTGTACCGCGAGAACCTGCTTAGGCGGTTCCTTTCGCATTATGTTGTCAACCGTGTCACTCACACAACGTTGGCGGTTGAAGGCCAATGCATTCCCGAGGTGCCCCCCGTAAGGCTTGATCCTCTCGAATGCGAGCGAGACTTTGAGACAACGCTGCGGCGAGATGCAGAATTCAGAGAGTTATTTGCTCGACATCGCAGTTTTTCACTTTCGTACGAGGAGATGGTTGCGGGGGATCCGGAAAAAATGGCCGCGTTATTAAATTTCCTTGAAGTTTCGCCGCGGGAACTCACCACTACCACAAAGAGACTCGGCAATAATAGTCTCCGTGGCGCAATTGCTAACTTCGACGAACTGAGCACGCATTTCGCGGGCAGCCGGTTCGCGGAATTCTTTGAGAATGCCTGAAGCCAAGGAGCGCGATTACCAAAACCGTATTCGAGCCCAGATTGCGCAATATGCTAATCCAGACGGCCTGATTCAGCTTGGGCCGATCTACCACTATTGGATCAACAAGCACATTGTGCCGCGCATTGCTGAGGTTTTCGGCGTTCACGACGCGCTCCTTTTCTACGCAAAGTATACGGCGGGGGCCTTGCGTCAGCCGGGCGCCAACCGGCGGATCGTGAGCTTGGGGGCAGGCGATTGTGGGTACGAGATCTTGCTGATTAAAAAACTTTTAGAAATGGGAGAGACGGACTTTGTCCTTGAGGCAATTGAGCTATCGCCCCTGCGATTTGATCACGCGCGTGCGAGTGCGTCGGCGGAAGGAGTTGGGGAGCACCTGCTGCTTACCCAAGGGGACCTTAATACGTGGGTGGCCACTGAGAAATATTCTGTCGTTATTGCTAAAGACACGCTTCATCACGTGCTGGGGTTGGAGCATCTCTTTGATGCAATCCATGGATCTATGGAAGAGAACGGTGTTTTTCTGACTACTGATATGATCGGTCGAAATGGCCATATGCGCTGGCCGGAGAGCCTGGAGATTATTCAAGCCATTTGGCAGTTCATTCCCGATCACTACAAGCTCAACCACCAGTTAAAACGAGTGGAGAACGAGTATGACAACTGGGATTGCTCCAAGAAGGGATTCGAAGGAATTCGCGCTCAGGACATTCTGCCATTGCTTGTTGAAAAATTTACCTTCCGTGGTTTTCTGGGTTTTGGAAATCTGCCGGACATATTTATCGATCGGGGTTTTGGCCATAATCTGAACGTCGACAATCCGCATGATACGGGCTTCATAGATTTCCTCGAATATTTGAATAGCCTGCTCATTGACTTGGGGTACTTGAAACCGACCATGATTTATGGAGTGATGACGCGACGCAATCAGCATGCGCCGCCGCCCAGGTGTTATCGCCACTGGACCCCCGAGTTTTGTATCCGCTCCGGCGAACCGCGGCGAGATGAAGGGATCGCTAGGCACACCAGCCGTTTTGATCCCGTCTAAGGTAGCGAGCGCGAAGTGCTCTTTACGAAAATTGGCTGCAAGTTTGATCCTAAGAGATCTTGACCGCCACCACTCGGTCGCCGAACAACTGGGCTATTAAATATAAACGAAGCCATGAATCGCATCGAAATTGGTCCAAGCCAGGAATTCTCCTTTGGGGGCGAAAATTTTGTAATAGCACTTCCGGTAAAGGAACGGCGGCTATCGACTTCAAATGCCTTTACCATTGCGAAGAATGAACCTTATCTTCGCGTTTACGAGGAGCTCGCATCCGCGTTCTCACCACGATCCATTCTTGAATTGGGAATTCTCCAAGGAGGAAGCTACGTGTTCCTGGACAAGTTGTTTAGCCCGCGCCGCATGTCCGCTGTGGACATTGGGGCACAGCCGGTGCCGCAGCTTTTGGCGTACATTGCCGATAAGGAGGGCCGGTTCGTTCACTTTTCCACATCCCAGACCGATCGCAAAATTCTCGACGGTATTGTTCGGAATGAACTTGCGGATGAGCTCGATCTGGTTGTCGACGATGCATCCCACACTTATGAACAAACAAAGGCGTCTTTTGAGATTCTTTTTCCATTGCTGAAACCGGGTGGCATCTACTCAATAGAGGATTGGAGCTGGGCGCATTTGCCCAAATACCAGGCGCCAGATGCTCCTTTATCCATGCGCCACGCTCTGTCCAACCTTCTGTTCGAACAACTCATGCTGATGGGGTCAACTTCTTTGATCTCTGAAATTCGTGTCTGGAAATTCCTTTATCTCATCCGCAAAGCGAAGACCGCAGTTCCCGTGCCCGACGACGGTCAAAAGGACAAGAGTGGATCTATGTTTGAGCAGATATTGAACCGCGGCAGAGAGTGGAGTTTGATTTAATCCGGCACGATTGTGTGCACCCCGTTTTCCTTGCGAGGTCTCGCCGGGTAAGCCTGAGCCTAACAGATCTATAAAGCGCAATCAGAGCAACTGGCCCGCTTGGAACAAAAAGCAGTAGTGTCATGACCTGATGGTTGCATACGATTCGAACGGTTCAATTCGCAATGGGATAAGACGCCTGTTGCGAAACGAGTGGTTCATAGCTGTAGCAATCCTTGTTACGGCCATGGCTGTACGCTGGGAATTTCATCTCTGGAATCCTCATCCAACCGGTTTTTTCATTTATCACGGCTCGCCCATCTCGGATGGGTCCTCCTACACGTTCAAGGCAATAAATATCGCTAAAGGCTACGGAATCCCGCCGACACAACAACCTGCCATTCGGCCTTTTTATCCGATCGTCCTGGCCTGCCTCTATACGTGGACTGGATTTTCCCTCGGAGCGATATCGGTTCTCAACATTGTAATTGGCGGCGCCACCGCAGCGTTGATTTATCTTTGCGGCACATTGGTTTTTAATCGGCTCTGCGCATTTGGCGCGGCCTTGTTCTTCGCGATCGATCCCACCCAGTTGATCCAGACCCCACAGGCAGCGACTGAACCCTTAGGGCTTCTCTTTTTCGTTGGTTCGGTTTACGCCGCCCTGCTTTCTTTCAAGAACCGGTGGTCTGCCATGTTCTTCGTATCAGGTCTTCTTATCGGCTTAAGTAATCTCACCCGTACTCTTACGGTGTTCACGCTCCCGTTTTATGTCGCATTGATCTTGCTGGTGGGGTGGCGAGAAAGAACACCTAAAGCTGCTGGCATACGTGCGTTCCTGCTGCTTTTCGGGTTCTTCTCTGTCATGCTCCCATGGCTCATTCGGCAGGAGCGCTTATACGGTATCGCCAGCTTGTCGGATAACATTGGCGAAGCGATCTACGCAGCTACATCGCCTCTTTACAAGCGGTGGACTCCAGCCGTGCGCAAGGACGCAGACGCAGCCGGCATTCCAAATACTATTCGTGACCGATATCGCTATTTTATTGACCGCTCGGTTGAGAATGTAAAAACCAATCCTCGTTTCTATCTTCGCAATGTTGGGGCGGCGCTTTGGGAATATGCAAACACGTTCGGCCCTCGAAGCCGGGCCGCAAACCGGTACCAAGACTGGTCTTCCAGCGCCGCGCAGGGGCAGAGAGTGCTTCTGTTTTATTTGCTGGTCTTTACGTTGCTCATGTGGCTGCTGCGAAGAGACAGCCCCTTCGCGCCATCCAATTTACTCTTTCTCTTGATTTCAATCGGGCTTGTTGTGCTTTATCGGATCCTGCCGTCTTGGGCGACGTTTGTACCTATTTTGTCAGGATTTGTTTTCACCTGGATGGCAGGCCGCAGGATGCCAAACCTGATTCTGGCAGGAACTTTGGTCGCTGCTGTTCTCGGCAGTGCGGTTTTTGCAAATCCGGTTCTGTTTCGCGCGATTCTGATGACTGATTGGTTATTTCTGCTCTACTTTCTTGCTGCGATCTGGTTTCCTGCAGAGAGCTTATCGCGCCGGCTTGCCCGCGAGCCGCAGCAAGGTAGCGCTGCGGGAACCGAAGACGACGAACCTAGTTCGTTCCAAAGTGCTCTATCTTTGATTTCGCGGCGGTCCTGCCTGCTTTTTGTTATTGCAACACTGGGATTTTTTTTAGTCAGCGGTGCACGTCTGATTGCGCTATCGGCCTCCAATCAAAGAGGAAAGAGCAAAAGGCAATCAGTCCTAGGATGGTCCGTGGCGCGTGGCCTAACCGTTCCAGACAAAGTATCGATCCTACAACGTTTGCAACATTCCCCATCTTGTATTCCGCAGGAAGATTACCGGCAGCTTCAAATCTATCAGGGAGGGAAGGTTCCTCCTAAGTTTGGTGACTATATTGTTGAGCTCGAAAGCTTTTACTATGACTATTACATTCCGCCTGGCGAGACTCTGCCATATCGCATGCTTGGGCCCAAGCCCTATGCGCGTACTCTAGTTAGGCTTGCACGCTTTGAGTTCTTCTTTGCAGGAGAAATTCTCGCCGCTTTTGCTGACCGGCCGCTCGTCTTTATCGGAGTCGTCGTTCCGCAAGAGGTTGAAGATCGAGAACAAGCCTTACGCCCTCTGGTCAGGGGACTGGCAATCGTGCCCCTGGGCGGTAACGGGCAACCCGATTTTGCGCACGCAGTTTGTGCTCCCCCTGAGTTTACACCTAACCAGCCATCCCGGCTGTCCGCCGCTTCTCGACAAAATCGGGTCTTTTTTCCAGAGCTATAAGGCGCCTTTTCACGGCCATTTCAACTTCGTCCAAGTGCTTCGGCGCCTGATTGAGCTCTAATTAGCCTCGAGGCTTCCGGCGCATCCAGAAGCTGCCTCCGCCCCACCTGACTGGATTCGGAGCGGTAGCCTTAACCTTTTCCAAACTCGGAAAGGCAGCTTTGAGGTCTTCCAGATATCGGTGCGCCAAATAGCTGCTAGCCATGAGCACCTCGAACTCAGAATTAAAAGTCAAGAAAGCTTGCAGCAGATATTGCTCAGTCCAAAAGCGAAATTCGTCTAAGACCCAATCGCGCCGGTACTCGAAAGGCAAGAAGATATCGTGGATGTGCACGATGACGCCCGGCTCAAGGCGAGGAAGGACTTCCAGAAAGAGATAGTTGACGTCCCCGCCAATTTTCACCGTGTGAGAACTGTCGATAAAAAGAACGTCACCGGCGTGGAGTTCCGAGAAGAACTCGAGGTCGATGTCTTCCACCTTTTTGTCGATTAACCGGCGCAAGCCGGGAAAGCCCTGTTTGAGAAATTCCTGAGGATAGGGTTCGATGCAGATGAGAGCCGAAATGTTGTTTTTCGCGGCCGCCTGGCCCAAAAGTAGCGAGGAAAAGCCGCTGCCAATTTCTACGATCAAATGCGGCTGGAAATGGCGGACCATGCAGTAAGCCACCAATGCGTCTGTGCCATCAAAGAGATGGTTATTGAGATAAAAGTGACCTTGTTCTTCAGTTGGCGTTGTTGGAAACCGCTCATATTCGCTTTGGAATTTCGGAAAGCACGTTTGCAGTAGATCGAGCTGCACGGAGCTGTTCATATCGATACCCACCAATTCACTCGGCCGATCCCACAGCGTTTTGGGCAGGCTCTGAGTGTCAGGAATAGGTTGATAGAAGTGCACTGGTGTCACATGGAAGCCGTGTCGCTCCCAATCGTGGAAGAGCTCCCGAACAGTTGTGCTCTTCAGGCAACGCGGAATCACGGCGGCGATAAAGCGGGAAAGCTCCATCATGTCGATGTTGCCTCTGCTCACTTCGTCGGCAATTTCACGCAAGACGGCCGGCGTGGAATCGAGGTCACGTCTGACCGTGACCGAGTCAATGGCCGTATCTGGCTGGCTAGTGGCGTAAAGGCGGAACTCATACTCCATCGAACCACTGATCCATGGGATTTCCATCTGCCCGGATGGTTGCCGGGTGATGAGCTCTTCGTCGCCGAAGGGCATCAAAAGGCGGACTTCCCCTCCGCTGGGATCGTTGGTTCCCCATGAAATCAAAACCCGCTCCGCCGCGAAAGGGACAGGGTTCGGTGTTGCAAGGATTTTGCCTGCGATCGAATCATCGAGATACTTCGGGATGACAGTTGCGACGAAGTTTGAAAGTTCGCTCGCGCCAAGGTTTCCACGCGTGGCATCGCTTGCCAACTGATGCAGAAGCACTGGAAAAAGGTGGCGGAATTTGTCAATTTGCAGGTAGGCGGGAATTGCGGCTGCGATAAAACGCGAAATTTCTGCCATGTCGACGTTCCCGCGCAGCGCTTCGTCCGCGAGCTCCCGCAAAGCTGTAGACGCCGCGTTGAGGTCCCGGGAAACTCGCACTGAATCAATCAAAGTGTCAGGGTCGCTGCCACCGTAAAGGCGAAACTCATATATCGTCGAACCTGCAATCCACGAGATTTCCGCCTGGCCAGATTGTTTCTTAGTCTTGCTGACCAGCTTTTCATGGCCGGGCGAGGTAGAAACGCGCACCTCCCCTCCTGCGGGATCGTTGATGTCCCACGAAATGACGACGCAATCTTGGCGAAAAAGAAGGGGATTCGGGCTCGCGCTGATTCTCCCAGTAATCTGTCCGGCTCGCTTCGTATTACTCACTGGTGAAAACCAGGATCAGTTTTTGACTGCTAGGGCAACCTCGGATTGCTGGACATCTGCGGATCGTTCTAAACGTCCCAGATGCTCGCCGCTGAATAAGAACTCCAGCTTCTTGCGCGCCACGTCGGTAGAATAGAGCGCGCGTGTTTTTCTAACTCCGTTCTCCGAGAGCCGGTTCCAAAGTTCCTCCGATTCATAAAGCTCAATCAATACCTGTGCGATATCCTCCGGCTTGTCGGCCACCAGAACGTCTTCATGATCAATTAGGTCCATTCCCTCTACGGCCACTGACGTTGCAACGACTGGCACGCCAAAAGCCATGCTTTGATTGATCTTACCTTTCACGCCTGCTCCAAATTGCAGCGGCGCAACGGATAGTCTGACGCTCTCAAAAAACGGACGAACATCTTTCTGCAATCCAGCCACAACGATTCTCTCAGTTGCTAATGCAACTATCTCCGGCGGCGGGTGGCCGCCAATGATATAGAATTTGGCGTCGCGCAGATGGTCGCTCACCAGAGGATAAATTTTCTGCACGAAAAACAGAATCGCATCGGTGTTTGGTCTGTGCTGGAAGCCGCCGATGAAAAGGTAGTCTCGCCGAAGCGCGAACGGTGTTCTTGAGCCTGGCACATCCACAATATTTGAGACCAGTTGAATCGACTTGTGTGGCCATCTTTTCTGAAGCAATTGCTGTTCAATAGGGCTCACGACCCAGGTTTCATCAGCCTGATCGATCAATTCGTGCTCCAGCCGTTGTTTCTGCTCTGCCTTGCGGTGCATCTCGGGGTCCTGAGTTAACCGCGCTTCGCTGTCCTCGCGGAGGTAGTGAAGGTCAACAGTATCAAAAATGATGCGGCTCTGTGCTGCGTGCAGCCGAACGTCTGCAATATATTTGCGCGCAAAATCGCATCGGCTTAGGAGAACCACATCGAAGCCAGGGCCGTGTGCTAGAAGGTAGTCGCGCACTTTTTTGACATAAGGATGATAAACCACTTCGATACCCCGTTTCTGCAGCTCGCATATGTAGGGAGGTTCGTATGCGAGATTGTCGGGGATAAAAGTGATGCGATGGCCAAGCTGATGGAGAAGCTTGAGAATTTGAAACATTCGGACTGATCCCGAGTCCTTATCTGGCATGGGAACGTGATGGTCGATCACAAGAATGTTCTTCCGATCCGGCGGCGCCAGCTGCAGGGCCGCTAAATCACCAGTTACTGATTGTGTCATGAGCTCGGCGGCCCATTTTTCCGCAAATGTCGAACGGTTAATCTCCTGATGTTTTTTCGCGCCGGTTGAGAGATCGGTTCCGCCCGTTGCTCCTTCGTAGTGGATCACCTCACTTAGCGGTTGATACAAAATCTTATACCCCGCCTCTCGAACTTTGAACGCCAGATCTGTATCCTCGTAGTAGGCGGGCGCGTAGCGCGAATCGAACCCCCCAACGCTAGCAAATAGCGATTTGGGAATCATCAGCGCTGCTGCTGAGCAATAATCCACTTCGCGCAGATAATTATATTCGGGTTTTTCTGGATCATCGAGTTTGCCGTAGTTCCATCCAGATGCATCTCGCCATATGATCCCGCCTGCTTCCTGTAAGCGACCATCTGGGTAAACAAGTTTAGAGCCTACAACACCAGCTCGTGGTTCTTCTGCGAAAGTATCGAGCAAAGCGGTCAGCCAGCCTTGCCTTACAAGTGTATCGTTATTCAAGAAAACGAGGTATTTGCCGCGAGCGGCTTCTGCACCGCGATTGCAAGAGGTGATAAAACCGGAATTCGTTTCGTTGCGCAGATAGACAACCCCTGGCATCTGCGGGATAGCCTCTGCAGTGGCATCAGTGGAGCAATCATCGACCACGATGACCTCGAACCGTTCCGCCCCCTGATGTTCCTGAAGGGAAGCCAGACAAGCTTGCGTAAAGCGAAACTGATCGAACACCGGAATAATGATTGAAATTTCCACCTGCTCGTGAACCGAAAACTCAATCGGCCGAGTCGGCACTGGAGGTTCGACGGGCGCTACTCTACCCATAGGGGCTGAAGATGCGCCTGAAATCAGGTTCTGGATTTCGTCGTCAATAGTGGCAACATTGGGCTGGGTGGTTCGCCACTTTAGGTAAGTCGAAACGACTTTTTCCAGATGCCCGTAGCCTAACGAATCCTGTGAGGAAAGAAGTTTTGCTTTCAGAGCGGCAACAGGATTTGCGAGTTGCCAGCGCGCGGAAGAGCGAAGCCGGGCTGCTGCGTCACCAGCGTCGTCCAAGAATTGACAAAGCTTCTTGGCTGCCTTGAGCTGTTGACACAAACGTTTTCGCAGTTCTTCTCCCTGCGCTTCGCTTTCGGCCAGGCTAATGCTTTTGTCCCGAAGAAGCTGATTCATGCGCTCAACATGAGTGGTGAGTTCCTCGACTTGCGCCCTGTGGCGGGCTTCGGTTTTAGCCAGATGCGCGGTGAGTTCCTCAACTTGTGCCTTGTGACGCGTTTCCGCTTGCGCAAGAAGCTCATGGTACAGATTTTCGATCTGCGCCGCCCGTTCTGGAACGAACGCATTCAGCCGGCTCATTGATCCGGGAAGCAGATCGGCCTCGTTCGATTTCGCAGCCTGCGGGGACGTCGCCGTCGCTCCTCTACTCTTTCCTGTTGACGATGTCTCGGCAATCAAAGCACGGTAAACGTCGATAACTTCCGGAGCGACGCGGGCATCGATCAGGTGTTCAACCGTGAAATGAGTGTGGCGTCTTCGCTTTTTTACCAGCGTCGCTACGTTTTCTACTGCTGCATCGGGCAGACCAACGAAATGCGCAATGCGCCGTAATTCCGATTCTGGATCTTGGAAAAACGAATCATAGTGAGTAACAAGCATCTCCTGCTTGCTGGCCGTCTCGATCACACGTCGGTTGTAGATTTCCCAAAGCCGCAACCCAAACGAATAGGAAGTTCCGTTTCGCTCCTTCATGGAGTGGGCGACTTCCAATGGATTGCGCACCATGATGAGCGTTTTCAAGCCAGGCAGCAGGTCTTGCCAAAAAGGCAGCGTTAAACTGTTGCGCGGATCTTTCCAGCCCCAGAGACCTGCCGAACTGAACCGTTCAATGAGCAGCCGCGCTTTCATCCGCAAAGGATCCAGTCGCGCATGTTCGAAGGTCTCGTCAGTTTTCGGTGGGAGATCCCATGCGCCACCGAGCTCGTTCAGCAATTCATCATTCAGCTCAACGAACCAAAGGTGTTCCCAAAAACCATCGGGGTTATCGGCCTGCGCAGGCATCAAATCGTCTTTTGGACCGAGGTAGAGGCCACAGGCGTGCAATAACCTTGTGAGCATCGATGTTCCTGAACGATGCGCTCCGGCAATGCAAATCGCTGTCTGGGTATCAGCCCTATTTTTCACTCAAAACGCTTAAACAACGATGGTCAGCGCAGTGCGTCAAGCCGATTACTGAGGACTCAGCCGTGATCACCGGCGTTGTGGACTGAATCCGTCGCAGCGGAATCATCGAAGTTGCGAAATCTTTCGTCGCGCAAATCCCGGCTACATTTAAATTCCCAGCGATGCAGCGAAATGACGGCCGCGGACCCGATGAAATTCGGTCAATCGATTTCGAGCTAAACGTCGCGCCGCATGCAAGCGGTTCAGTGCTTGTTTCGATGGGGCAAACACGCGTGATCTGCGGCGTCACTATTGAAGAAGTTGTGCCGCGCTGGATGAAAGAGCAGGGAGCGACTGGCGGCTGGCTTACGGCTGAGTATTCGATGCTTCCATATTCTACGCAGACGCGAAAGCCGCGCGACGCCGCAAAAGGTCGCCTCGATGGTCGCAGCGTAGAGATCCAACGCTTGATCGGTCGTTCGCTGCGAGCAGTTATCGATCTCGAGAAGCTCGGGCCGCGCACGATCTGGGTCGATTGCGACGTTTTGCAAGCCGACGGAGGAACACGCACCACGGCAATTACCGGAGCCAGTCTGGCCCTAGCCATTGCCTGCCGGAAACTTGTGAGGGAAAAAAAACTCGACGCCCCTCCAATGCAAAAATTGCTCGCCGCAGTGAGTGCCGGTATTCTGAATGGGCAAGCTGTACTGGATCTTAATTACGAAGAAGACAAGCTTGTGAGCGTTGATTTCAATCTTGTGGCTACTGAAGACGGCGAATTCGTAGAAGTGCAGGGATCTGGTGAAGAAGCGACCTTTTCGGGATCGCAACTGGATGAGATGTTAGGCCTCGCAAGGAAAGGCATCGCTGCATTGATCGGCGCGCAACGAGCCGTTTTGGCGCGAATCATGGTGTCACCGCCAGAGGTCTAGCTGACAATCTGGAATTGTAGGGCCTCTGTGTCAGACGCCGGGTTGATGTTCTTGCGTTGGCGTTTCACAGAATGGAGCCAACGGGAGTTGAGCGACATGGACGGGAAGCCCGGAGGGTGAGCGCGCTGGCGCGAGCGAATCAAACGCCCTACAATTGCCCGGATGAAAAGGGCGCTCATCACTGGCATCACCGGTCAGGACGGTAGCTATCTGGCCGAGCTTCTCCTGGAGAAGGGTTACGAAGTCCATGGCATTATTCGCCGCGCCAGCACCTTCAACACTTCACGCATTGACCATCTTTACGCCGATCCCCATATCAACGGCGTGCGAATGTTTTTGCATTACGGCGATCTCAGCGACTCCGTGAATCTCGTGAAGCTTCTGTATGAGCTGAAACCGGACGAAATTTATCATCTGGGCGCGCAAAGCCACGTCCGCGTCAGCTTCGACATTCCTGAGTACACTGCGGACGTCACGGGTGTCGGCACCATTCGCATTCTAGAGGCGATCCGCGAATCCGGATTACGTTCCCGGTTTTTTCAGGCCTCGAGTAGTGAGATCTTTGGCAAGGCGCAGCAGGTGCCGCAAACGGAAAAGACACCGTTTTGGCCACGCAGTCCGTATGGTGTCGCGAAGGTTTTTGCATATTGGGCGACCGTCAACTATCGGGAGAGCTACGCTCTTTGCGCAAGCAACGCCATCATGTTCAACCATGAAAGCCCGAGGCGCGGCGAAACGTTTGTCACTCGCAAAATCACGCGTGCTGTTGCAGCGATCAAACACGGGCTGCAAAAGGAATTGTTCCTCGGAAATTTGGATGCGAAGCGAGATTGGGGCTTTGCACCGGAATACGTCGAAGGCATGTGGCGTATTTTGCAGCTTGGTGAAGGCGACGATTTCGTGCTGGCTACTGGCGAAGCCCACACGGTCCGCGAGTTTGTCGAAGCAGCGTTTGCCCATGCCAACCTGGACTGGAAGCAATACATCAAACACGATCCGCGCTATGAGCGTCCAGCGGAGGTCGATATATTGGTTGGCGACGCGTCGAAGGCGCGAAAGACTCTCGGTTGGGAACCGAAGACGCGTTTCGACGGATTGGTGCGCATCATGGTGGATGCTGACATGGCATTGCTTGCACCGGGCTGAAGCCACGGTGTTAATGAAACGCGGAAGGCGGCACCGCTTACCGCATCACGAAGGGGGCTGGATTAGTATCAGCCATCGAATGAGCCGACACCAGACTTGGAACGGCAGCAGCGAGCGGCGCGTTCACGATGGTAACCGCGGCGCCGGCTCCTACGATGTCGTACAGTTGTATGATGTCGCTCGAGCGCATCCGAATGCATCCATAGCTCGCGGGCGTTCCAATGCGCTGCTCTTCCGGCGTGCCGTGAATGTAAATATCTCGGGTGAACGCGTTGGCATTTTGAGTCTCCAGTCCGCGCAGCCAGAGAATACGCGTGACAATAGGGTCGCGGCCGGGGGAATCCGGGGCAACGACCTCGCCGGTGCGGAGCCGATCTTTGAACACTGCACCCGAAGGCGCATTGTCGCCGATCTTCTTGGCAATCTCCAGTTTGCCCAGTGGCGTAAAACGGCTGCCGCGCCAATCGCCTAATCCGAACTTCGACGTAGAGATTGGATAAATTGCCAGGACATTGCCGCGATCAATAAGGGCGAGTTTTTGCTCACGCGTGCTGACGACAATCTGATGCCGCGTGTCTGGAGCTGCGCAGGAGGCGAGGAGAAGCGCGAAAAGCAAGACGTAACAAGGAATCGTCAAACCGTCGATTTTGTCGCGCATTTTCGGCGTGCCCTCGCCACGGCGAGCAAGCTTTGGTCGCGTTCTGCCATTATTCATATTCATGTCCGATTAAACTGAAAAAACCCCTCCGCGGTTTCAGTTGTCGCCTCGGCAAGTTCCTGCAGCGTGATTTCTCGCGCCGCGGCGACCGTTTCTGCCACGATGCGTGTATACGCTGGTTCAGAGCGTTTTCCGCGAAAAGGGACAGGCGCCAGATATGGGCAATCGGTCTCCACCATGAATTTCCAGAGCGGAATTTGTGCCGCAACTTCTCGCACAGCCACGCCGTTTTTGAAAGTAACAACTCCAGTGAACGAAACGAGATGGTCGAGATCGAGAACTTCATTTGCCTCATCAAGCGAGCCGCCGAAGCAATGAAAAACGCCGCGCAGTTTCCCCGTGTAAGGCCGCATGATTCCAAGCGTGTCCTCCCATGCGTCGCGCTGATGGATCACCACATTTAGCCCCAGTTCCACCGCAAGATCGAGTTGCTGCTGAAATAAGCTCGCCTGTTTTGATTTGTAGGCACCGTCGCGAATTTGCGCTTCGATTTCTTCGTCGGTCTCGGTTCGCAGCGCGGTCATAACCTGGACCTGCTCTTCCTTCGCAACTTTTTCGCTCGGCAAACGGTGGTAATCGAGCCCGGTCTCGCCGATCGCTACGACGCGTGGGTTCTTCGCCAGCTCGCGCAACGGTGTGATCACATCATCCTCCGCATCTTCAATGGAACTTGGGTGTACGCCGATTGCCGCGAAGATCGCGGGATGTCTTTCGGCCAGCTCGATCGCGCGGCGGCTGCTTTCCAGTGACGTGCCGATCGTGATGATGCGCGTAACGCCCGCATCGTTTGCCCGACGCAGCACGTCATCGAGATCAGTGGCGAAATCTGGATAATCGAGGTGTGCGTGAGTATCGATTAGTTGATAGTTAATAGTTGAGTGTTGAGAGTTCACGAGAAAGAGATCCTTCTATCGACTCTCAACCAACGACTATCAACTCCGGGCTTACCATTCTATAATTGTGCTCGCCCAGGTCAGTCCGCCGCCAAACACGATCAACAAAACGTAATCACCAGCCTTGATCCGGCCGCTGCGATTGGCTTCATCCAATGCGATAGCGACGGCCGCAGCCGAGGTATTCCCATATCGATCCAGATTCACAAACATCTTGTCGCGCGAAATACCGAGCCGGTCCGCAATCGCTTCGATAATGCGGAGATTGGCCTGATGCGGAATAACGCAGGCGATATCGTCGATGGAAAGCCCAGCCTGGTCGAGGACTTTCTTGGCCGCGTTTAACATTGCGGTGACAGCCTGCTTGTAAACTTCCTTGCCGGTCATGTGGATCGTAGTCAAATGCAGATCGACATTCTCGCGCGTGATCGGGCAACGTGAGCCGCCGCCGGGCATGAATAAAATATCGGTGTATCGGCCGTCGCTGCCGATGTGGGTGCTGATGACACCGTGCGTGCTGCCGCGGTGGCGCAAAATGGCGGCGCCAGCGCCATCTCCAAAAAGGACGCAAGTATTGCGATCCGTCCAGTTAGTGATCGATGTCAATTTGTCGGCGCCGATCACGAGGACAGTGTCGTGAGTATGTGAAGTAATGAATTGCTGCGCGATCTCGACGCCAAAGAGGAAGCCAGCACAGGCTGCGGAAATATCGAGGCAAGCGGCGTTGGTTGCTCCGATCTTCTTCTGAACGAAGCAGGCCGTGGCTGGGAACAGCATGTCGGGAGTGGCCGTTGCGACGAGAATCAGATCAATATCTTTCGGAGAAATCTTCGCCTGTTCGAGTGCCTTGAGCGCTGCCTCGGTCGCCATGTCGCTGGTGTTTTCATCTTTTGCGGCAATACGGCGTTCCTTAATGCCGGTGCGAGTGATTATCCAATCGTCGCTGGTGTCGACCATGCGCGAGAGGTCCGCGTTGGTCAGGGTTTTTTCAGGCACATAACTGCCTGTGCCAATGATCGAGACTGTCCGCAGCGCTTTATTGGAGCGCGGGTTCGAGCGAGGCTGTCGTTTCATAGTAACGGCGAATCTCCTCGACGATATGCGGGTTTACCTGCTGTTCAATCGACTCCGCCGCCACGCGCAGCGCGTTTTTGACTGCCAGCGGCGTGCTCGCGCCATGCGCGATGATGCAGATGCCGTTTACGCCGAGAAGCGGACTGCCGCCATATTCTTCATAGTTCGTCTTGTCCTTGATGGTTCCAATGGCACCCTTGGCGAGGAACGCGCCGGCCTTTCGCATTGTTGTGCGCATGAGCTCGTGCTTAAGCCATTGAAACATTGCCACTGCGATCGATTCGCACGTTTTCAAGATCACATTGCCAACGAATCCGTCGCACACCACGACCTCCACCGGGTCCTCAAACAAATGCCGACCTTCTATGTTGCCGACGAAGTTAAGCGAACTTGGTTTCAGCATCTTGAACACTTCCTTGGTTAATTCGGTGCCCTTAACATCCTCGTCGCCGAGCGAGACCAAACCAACGGTAGGATTCTTGTAATGGAGAACGTGACGTGAATAGACCGAGCCCATGAACGCGTACTGAAGAAGATGTTCTGGGCGCGCATCGATATTCGCCCCTGCATCGATCAAAACGAAGACGTTCGTTTCGGTCGGAAGCACGGCCGCGATACCTGGTCGATCGATTCCTGGCAACGTGCGAAGTTTAATCGTGCCCGCGGCGACGGACGCGCCCGTGTGACCTGCGCTCACCACTGCATCCGCTTGCCCGTGCTTCACGAGATCAAAGGCGCGGCTTACCGATGAATCTTTCTTTCGCCTGACCGCCGACCATGCACGGTCGCTCATATCTACCACTTGCGTCGCGTGTGTGATCTCGATCCGGCTGTCGTTGCAGCCATGTTTCTTAAGTTCCGCTTCAATCTGCGCGGAGTCGCCAACAAGAAAAAGTTTGTTGATGTAAGGGTACTCACGCAACGCCATAACGGCGCCAGCAACGAGGTTAGGCGGGCCAAAGTCACCGCCCATCGCGTCGAGGGCGATCTTCATCGGTTTGAAACTTTGCGGACTTTAGCCGCCGAATGCAACTTATTTGCCCTCAAGCGTGAGCACCTGCCGCCCGCGGTAGTAACCACACGAGGGGCAGGCGATGTGCGAGGGAACGGTGCTCCCGCACTGGGAACATTTGTTCAAATGTGCAGCATGCCAGCGGTTCGCCGCTTTGCGCGTACGTAACCGCATCTTGGATGTTTTGCGTTTTGGGACTCCCATGGCAGGCGGTGACTAAAGCATGTAGGCTGAAAAAGACAAACTTGATTCGTAATTCGAAATTCGTGATCCGATGTAACGATTCAGCAATTTAACGGTTCTCGATCTTCAACTTATCCAGCGCACTCCAATCAAATTTCCGCTTTGTATCTTGCTCAGCGGGCTTCGGTTGTTTCGCCTTGCAAACACGATTGCCATCTGTGTCGCAACGTGGATGCGCTGGCAGATTGAGCAAAAGATCCTCGCGAAAAAACGGCGTGAGGTTAACCGTCTCGGGGCCACGCAGCTCGGTGTGTACGGCGAATGCGGGCACTTGAATGTCGTGCACAAAATTCTCCAGGCACGATACGCAACGTAGCTCCACTGGTTGTGACAGCGAGCCTCTTGCCCAAAGGGCACCTCCAGCAACGCCCACGTCGATGTTGTAATGCAGTGGACCGGCACAACGAATTCCTTCTGCTTCAAGGTCGTGGATCGGGCAATCCTCATCCCCGTCCAAATGCAAACCCTGCGCAGGAATTTGTCTGAGATGAATTTTCACGCGTCAAACCCTTCGAATATTATCAGCCGAATTTCGTGCTCAGCGCCTTGGCAACACAAGCCGGAACAAAACCGGAGACATCCCCGCCGAGGCGCGCGATTTCCTTAACAATGCGAGAACTTAGATAAGTGTATTCCTCCTTCGGCATGAGGAAAATTGTTTCTACCGCAGCATCCAATTTCCGGTTCATTAAGGCCATTTGAAATTCAAATTCAAAGTCGGAAACCGCGCGCAAGCCACGGATTACTGCCCCGGCTTCTTCTTTCCTGGCGAACTCGACCAGTAATCCTTCGAACTCAGCGATTCGCACATTGTCGATTTTCCCCGCTGTTTGGCGCAGCAAGTCGAGACGATCCTTCAGCGAGAAAAGAGGCTGCTTCTCGTCGTTGTGCGCCACCGCCACTACCACTTCGTCGAACAATTTTCGAGCACGCTCGATCACATCGAGGTGGCCGTTCGTCACCGGATCAAAACTGCCCGGATAAATCGCACGTCGCATAAAAGGAAACGTGACGCATGAAGTGCAAAATGGAAAGCAAATGACGAAGCACGAATGCCGAATGACGAAGGAAGCCCGAATGCTCTAATGCCGAAAATGCTCGAATGCTCGCTCCCTCTTTCGGACTTCGTCATTCTCTCGTCATTTCCGTCCTGTTTGCGTAAACCCTGCCAAACATGAAATTGAGGCTCATGCACGACTCGTCGCCATATAAAAAAATCGCTGTGGCGAGCACGTTCTCTCCGCGGTTCAAGCAAGTGCTCGCGGAGGCAAAGCGCATTCGGGAACGCTTTTCCGCTCATCTTCATCTGATTTATGTGGGCGAAGGAGATGAGGAAACGGCAAAGAAGTTTAGAGACGCGCTCGCGCAATTGCAGCTTCCGCCTGACTCAGCGATTCATTATGAAAAAGGAACCCCTGCAGAAGCTATTCTGGGCGCGCTGGCGCGGGAAAAAATCGACATGATTGTCGCGGGCGCACTGGAAAAGGAGGCGGTATTGCACCCGTTTTTGGGCAATGTCGCTCGCCGCCTGGTGCGCGAAGCGCGCTGCGCAGTCATGCTTTTCACAAAACCGGCAATAAAACCGAGACCGCTCCGCCGGATTGTTTTCGTGGCCGATTATTCAGATCAAGGGTTGCAGGCTTTGAAAAGGACGCTGCCCTTCGCTGCGGCGGAATCATGCGAGCGACTTTATGTTATTCGGATCATCACGACGTTCGATCAGGCACGCGAATCGATTCGCGTGAGTGCCAAGGGACACGAAAAGCCCCGAGCGGAGGATGAGGAAGCCGCAGTGGAGGAATTCGTCTTGTCGGCCGGCGCGACCGACGTCCCGATTGAAGCACGCTGCATCCGCGGAAACACCGGATTGGCTGCCTCGGATTTTGTTCAATCCGTGAAAGCCGATTTGCTGGTGGTGCCGCTGCAGAAAAGTGCCGGAGCAATCCAACAATTGCCGAGTAATATTGCCTGGGTAACCGATGTCATTCCGTGTAACCTGTGGGTAATTCGTTGAATTAAACTGCCGTCCTTGCGCAGGATTTGTCGAGGCGCTTGTGTCAAACGCCTTTCTATAAGATTCGGCGGTTGATACAACCGCCACTACAACAACGCATGGAGCCTGAATTCCAACCGTACGGTTTGCCGCATCTCACCGTTGTTTTCCTCGCGATTGTTCTGCCGTTTGTGCTGGCTGCGATCGTGTGGCGCACAAAATCACCCCGTGCCGAAAAAGTGATCGTCGGCGTTCTCTCTGCAGTCCTTGTGTTGAACTACGTCGTCTATTTGATTTTTATCCGCAGCCGCGGCACCACGACCTGGCAACAGATGCTGCCGATGCAACTATGCGATTGGGGCATGGTGGTTGTCATCGTAGCAATGTGCACCGGAAATCAGCGCTGGTTCGAGGTAGCATATTTCTGGGGAATTGGCGGCACTTTGCAGGCCGTGCTTACGCCAAACTTGCGCTTTGGCTTTCCAGATTGGCGATTCATTAGCTTTTTCACCTCGCATTGCGGGATCATCATCGGCGTCGTCTTCCTGATGTTGACGCACCGATACCGGCCATATCCCATGTCGATCGTGCGCGCGTTTCTCTGGTCGGAGTTTTATTTTGTCGTCACGTTCATTACTGACAAACTGACAGGTTTTAATTATGGATTTTTGCTGCACAAACCCGAAGCATTTTCGATTTTGAGTTTTCTTTCCGATTCGCGTCCGCTGTACCTTCTGCAAATGCACGGAGTCGCCTTGCTGTTCTTTCTCGGATTGTACGCGCCATTTGCCATTTTCGATCTTGTGCGGCGCACTGGAGCTACCATTCAATAAAGCGTGGTCATTCCGAGCGGAGCGAGGAACCTCTCACTCGGTGATTAGTCACACTCGATAGTTTGAGTAATGTTCTGCGCGATTTGGGAGGTCCCTCGTCCCGAAAGCTTTCGGGACGAGGGATGACATGCTGAATAAATTGTGAGCGAGAAAACGAAGCCATTGCGTGTAGGCAAAGTTACCATTGGCGGCAAACGTCCGGCGTTCATCCTCGGCCCGTGCGTGATTGAGTCGGAGAAGTTTGTCCGGCGGATGGCGAAGAAGATCGCTGAAATCTGCGCGGCCGAGGATATCGATTTCATTTTCAAGGCTTCGTATGACAAGGCGAATCGAACTTCGGTGCGCTCTTTTCGCGGAATCGGAGTACGCGAAGGTTGCGAGATTCTTTCAGTCATCGGCCGGGATTTGAAAATTCCCGTCACAACGGATGTTCATTCCTCTGCCGAAGCCGAAATTGCTGGCGAGAAGATTGATATGTTGCAAATCCCAGCATTTCTTTGCCGCCAAACCGATCTCCTGCACGCAGCTGCGGAAACGGATCGGGCGATCAATGTGAAAAAAGGCCAGTTTCTTGCGCCGTGGGACGTGCGTAATATCGCCGAGAAGTTGATTGCGTTCGGCAATGAGAAATTCTGTTTCACGGAGCGCGGCACTAGTTTTGGCTATAACAACCTCGTTGCCGATATGCGCTCACTCTATTGGCTGCGCGACGCCGGCTATCGCGTGATTTTTGATGCGACCCATTCGGTGCAGCGGCCGAGTGGGGCAGGGGACTCCACATCGGGTGACGGTGTTTTGGCGCCGGCGCTGGCGAGAGCAGCGATGGCCACTGGGTGCGACGGAATCTTCATGGAGGTGCACGAAAACCCGAGCCGTGCGTTATCAGATGGGCCAAATCAGATTCCCCTAAAGGATTTGCCGAAGCACCTGCGCGTGTTAAAGGCTATTCATGCTGCCGTCTCAGGTAGGGGCGATTGACCGCAATCGTCCGGGTAACAGGGATATTGCGTCGAGGGAGGAGGAGATTCCAGTGACCCGCTCTCATCTCCGCCGGGTCTGCTCGTTTTGGTTAGTGTTGGTGTTGATGTGCGTTGTGATAGTGGCGCCTAAAGCATCCGGTCAGTCAAAAGGTCGTAAAAAGAAGGCGGGCACGTCAGCGACAGCGGGCGGGTCTCCCGGGGAACAGAGCTTGACGAACATTCCGCTGCCAATTGGGCACGAAGCCAAGGGCCTTGTATTGCCAGATTTCGATGGTGACGGTCGTTTAAGGGGAAAATTCGAAGC
>WNFY01001005.1_pt1 | contig 26313 bp, 22 predicted proteins | sample 5400091 | NCBI WGS metagenome assembly WNFY01 (sample SAMN13153364, study PRJNA577476) | soil metagenome | isolation source: 60 cm soil or saprolite under grassland replicate 1 | place: USA:California | collected 2016-06-15 | reverse complement strand
GCTAGCGTCGTGACCAGTGCTGGGGTGCGACCTCGGTCTCGGCCAGCTCGAAGGTGGCCGCGTAGCCGTCAAAGGCGACGTGCCGGTTGACGGCGTACAGCGCCTGCGGCGCACAAAGAAAGACACCCAGGGCCTGGTCGTAGACGAACCGGTCGATATCGGTGGCGAGCTGCCCCAGCGCGACCGGGTCGGTCGTCACCGCGAACCGGGCGAGCAGTTGCTCGAGCTCGGCGATCGGCGGGCCGGCCCGGAACGCGCCAGTGGAGTGGAAGAACTCCCGGTGCAGCACCGCCGGGGGCGCGTCCGCGGAAAGGTCGAACCAGGCGTGGACGAGCACGTCGAACGGCAGCGGCAGCACCTTCTCGACCAGTGCATGCTGGGCGGCCAGCAGCCGCTCGGGTGGGATGACGGTCAAGTCGACATCGACCCCCAGGGACGCCGTAAAGTCCTCCGACAGCAGCCGGGCCACGCCCTCCAGGTCAGCAGGGGCGGCCAGGCGCAGCGCCCGTCCGGCCGGCCAGCGCGCCTCGGCCAGCAGCTGGCGTGCCCGGTCCGCATCGTGCGGATAGGCCTGCTGTCCCTTGGGCACCCCGGCCGCATAGTGCGGGGTCAACCCCGCCAGCGGCGAGGCGTAGCCGGCGAACGCCTGCTGGATGAGCCGGTCGCGGTCCACGGCCAGGTTGAGCGCCCTGCGGACGCGCGGGTCGTGCAGTGGCGCGCCCTCGGCATCCCGGTTGACCACACCGACCAGCACCCGCATCGCATCGACCCTGACCAGCCTGGCATGTTCGGAGTCGCGGACCCGTCGCGCGTCGGCGGGAGCGACCTCGGTCACGACGTCGACCTCGCCCTCGGTGGTGCACACCAGGTCAAGGGCCTGCGGCGGCGACAGGTCGTTGCGGAAGACGACCTGCGCCAGGCGCGGCCCGCGCTCGACGTTCCAGTGGTCGGGGTTGGCCTCCAGCACCACTCGCTCGCTGCGGGGCTGGCCCGTCGGCAGCCATGCGCAGGCGAACGGGTCGGCCTGCACCATGGCGATCTCGACCTCCAGCGAGGAGTAGCCCTCGGTGAGGGTGAACGGTCCGGTGCCCCACGGGCCCGGCGCGTCGATCACTCACCAGTGGCCCTCGCCGCTGCCGCGCTGGCGGTAGCCGAAGCCTTCCTGCTCCCAAAAGCGCGTGCTCGGGACGTGGAAGCCGCGGAACTTGCCCAGCACCAGTCCGTCCGGCCGCCGGAAGCGCATGCGGACGGTGTGGCCGTCAACGACCTCCAGTCGGGTGTCGGGGTGGAAGTTGAGGTAGGTGCCGGGCGGGTGTGGCGCCTTCCAGCGCTGGACCTCGTCGAACGCCCGCCGGAAGCTCTCCGCGCTGAGCTTCTCACCGTCCTGGTAGCGAACCCCCTTACGGAGCTGGACCTCCAGTGTTGTCTGGTCGATCCAGCGGGAATCCTCCATCACCGCGCCGACGATGTGACCCTGCTGGTCGGTCCGGACCGGCTCCTCCATCGTGTTCCACGTGATGAACAGCCAGTTCAGCGGGTGCGGATCGACCACCTGAACAGTGCCGACAGGTGCTCGGGTTGTGGCCGCCGCTGCCATCGGACCCCCTTGGTCGGATAGCCGGAGCCTGACACCACCAACTCCCCATGACAAGGATCCCCATGGTCGTTCCGCTCCCTTGTCAGCGCCGCTCCTGGCGTCGAGACTGAGAAGCTGCTTGGGCGGCAGCTGATGGCGGTACGACGGCCCGCAGGCGCGCATGGCCGAAGGCGCGCGGTCGTCGGCGGCCTCACGGAGGTGGCTGATGGAGCTCACCAGGGACAAGGCCTCTTGGATCTACGACCGGATGGTAACCATCCGGTCGTTCGAGGAACGGGTGGCCAAGCTCTTCGCTGACGGCCGCATCCCCGGGTTTGTGCACCTGTACGCAGGCGAGGAGGCGGTGGCCGTTGGCGTGTGCGCGCACCTGAACGACAGCGACTACATCACCTCCACCCACCGCGGGCACGGGCACTGCATCGCCAAGGGCGTGCCGGTCGGCCCGATGATGGCCGAGCTGTTCGGTCGGGCAGACGGTTGCTGTAAGGGCAAGGGCGGCTCGATGCATATCGCCGATGTCTCACGCGGGATGCTCGGGGCGAACGGCATCGTGGGCGGGGGTCCGCCGCTCGCGTGCGGCTCGGGGCTGACCGCCAAGCGGAAGGGCTCCGGCGCGGTGACCGCCTGCTTCTTCGGCGACGGGGCGGCGGAGCAGGGAACGACCCACGAGGCGATGAACCTTGCCGCGATCTGGAAGCTGCCGGTCGTCTTCGTCGCCGAGAACAACGGTTTCGCGGAATCCACGCCGGTCGGTTACCACTGTGCGGCCGGTGACATTGCCGACCGTGCGGCCTCCTACAACATCCCTGGCGCGTCGGTCGACGGCTACGACGTGATCAGCGTCTACGAAGCAGCCGGTGAGGCGATCGCCCGCGCCCGCGGGGGTGATGGCCCAAGCCTCATCGAGGCCAAGACCTGGCGCTACTTCGGCCACTTCGAAGGCGATCAGGTGACCTATCGCACGGCCGAGCAGTCGGCCGCATATCGCAAGCACGACCCGCTCACCTGGTTCGCCAGGCAGGCCACCGAGCGCGGGCTCCTGACGGCTAAGGAGATCGAGGAGATGGGCGGGCGCGCGGAGCGGGCGATCGGCGAGGCAATCGAGTTCGCCGACAACAGCCCGCTGCCGGCTGCTGAGGAGACGCTCACCGACGTCTACGTCTCCTACCGCTGACCCCCGGGAGGGAGGAAGTCATGGCTGTCGCTACCCGTACCGCCACCTTCCGGGAGGCGATCAACGAGGCCCTGCGACTGGAGATGGCTCGCGACCCTGACGTCATCCTCATGGGCGAGGACGTCGCTGGGGGCGCCACAGTGCCCGGCTTCGAGCAGGAAGATGCCTGGGGTGGCGTGCTCGGCGTCACCAAGGGTCTGGTCCAGGAGTTCGGTCGCGACCGTGTCCTGGACACCCCGATCTCGGAGTCGGGCTACGTCGGCGCCGCGGTGGGCGCGGCCGCCACCGGCCTGCGCCCGGTGGCGGAGCTCATGTTCGTGGACTTCTTCGGCGTGTGCATGGACCAGATCTTCAACCAGGGTGCGAAGCTCCGGTACATGTTCGGTGGCAAGGCCAAGGTACCGATGGTGATCCGCACCATGATCGGCGCCGGCTTCCGAGCCGCAGGCCAGCATTCGGGCTGCCACTACTCGGTGTTCACGCACATGCCGGGGCTCAAGACGGTCGTGCCGTCCAGCCCGTCCGACGCCAAGGGCCTGCTGGCGGCCTCCATCCGCGACGACGACCCGGTGATCTTCTTCGAGCACAAGCTGCTGTACGACGTCACCGGCGAACTGCCCGAGGGTGAGTACGTGGTCGAGCTCGGCCGGGCCGACGTCAAGCGCGAGGGCGATGCGGCCACGATCGTGGCCATCGGACGCATGGTCCAGCTGTCGCTGGAGGCGGCCGATACCCTTGCCGGCGACGGAATCGAGATCGAGGTCGTGGACCCCCGCACGCTGTCGCCCCTGGACGACGAGGCGATCCTGGCCTCGGTACGCAAGACCGGGCGGCTGGTGGTCGTCGACGAGGACAACCCGCGCTGCTCACTGGCCACCGACATCGCCGCCCTGGTCGCCAACCGGGCGTTCGACCACCTGGACGCGCCCCCGCAACTGGTCACCGCGCCACACACGCCGGTGCCGTTCTCGGCCGTGCTCGAGGACGTCTACATCCCCAGCCCCGAGCGCATCGTCGACGCGGTGCGCGCGACGCTGTAGGGACGGGCGTCATGATCACCGAGGTGCGCGTGCCGAAGCTCGGCATGTCGATGAAGAAGGGCGTGCTCACCAAGTGGCTCAAGGCTGAGGGTGACACGGTGGCAGAGGGCGCCGAGCTGTACGAGATCGCAACCGAGAAGATCACCGCCACCGTTCCCGCGCCGGCGTCAGGCGTGCTCGGCCGCGTCGTCGTCCCTGCCAGCAACGCCCAACTGCCCGTGGGGGCGCTGATCGGCCTGATCGGCGAGCCGGGTGATGCCTTCCCCGCGGTGGAGGAACTGGCCGGGACCCCGGCCGCGCCGGCCGCGGCGCCGGCTCGAAAGGCGGCCGGGGCGCCGGCCGGTGCGCCGGCCGGTGCGGGCGGGGCCGAGGTGCTCGCCTCCCCGGCGGCCAAGCGTCGCGCCCGCGAGCTGGGCGTTGACATCGCCCAGGTGCCGCCGGCGGCGCCGAACAAGCGCATCACCACAGACGACGTGGAGGCGTTCGCCGACCTTCACGCCGCCGTGCCGGGCGCCGCCGGTCGAGTGGTCCCCTTCGAGGGCATCCGCAGGATCGTGGCCGAGCGGCTGACCGAGAGCCTGCGGACCATGGCGCAGGTGACCGTCTCGCGTGAGGTCCAGGTCGGCGGCCTGGTCGCCCACCGGCGGGAGCTCGCGCCGGGGTTCGAGGCCGCCACCGGCATCCGCTTGACCTACACCGACCTGCTCATCGAGACCGTGGCCAGCCTGCTACCCGAGCATGCGCTGCTCAACGCGACGCTCACCGACGAGGGCATCGTGGTCGCCGAGGCGGTGCACATGGGGGTCGCGGTGGCGCTCGAGGACGGGCTCATCGTGCCGGTGATCCGGGACGTCGGCACCCGCCCGCTGGGCGAGATCGCCCGGGAGCGGGCGCGGCTCGCGGACAAGGCCCAGGCTGGCACGCTCACGCTCGACGAGGTCGAGGGCGGGACCTTCACGATCTCCAACCTCGGCGCGTACGGGGCCGACGCCTTCACCCCGATCGTCAACCCGCCCCAGTGCGCGATCCTCGGCGTGGGCCGCATCGTGGACAGGCCGACAGCGGTGGATGGCCGGGTCAGCGTCTGCCCCACCATGTGGCTGTCACTGACCTTCGACCATCGCATCGTGGACGGTGCGCCGGCGGCCCAGTTCCTGCGGCAGTTGGCCGAACGCCTCGCGTGAACGCCGTCGGCCTGATCGCCAACCCGGCCGCTGGGCGGGACATCCGCCGGCTGACCGCGCACGCCTCGGTCGTGCCCAACCACGAGAAGGCGGCCATCGTCCGCCGCGTGCTGCACGGGCTTGCCGCCGCTGGAGTGGACGTGGTGCTGTACCTGGCCGACAACGCCGGCATCGTGGTCGCGGCGATCGACGGCGGCACGCCGCCGCTGCCGATCGACGCGCTTCCCCACCGGGCACACGGCCTGGCGTCGGACTCCACCGAGGCCGCCCGCCTGCTGGCCGCGGCGGGCGTAGGCGCGATCGTGACCCTGGGCGGAGATGGCACGAACAGAGCGGTCGCCGCCGGGTGCGGGGATGTGCCGCTGGTCGCGATCTCGACCGGGACCAACAACGTCGTCCCCACCATGGTCGACGGCACGGTCGCGGGCCTTGCGGCCGGGCTGGTGGCGGCTGGCGCCGTCCCGTTCGAGCAGGTCGCCACGCGCATCAAGCGGGTCGAGGTGACCGTCGACGGCGTCACCGACTTCGCGCTGATCGATGCCGCCGCCTGCGCCGACGCCTTCGTCGGCGCGCGGGCCATCTGGGATCCGGGGCGTGTCCAGGCCCTGGTCCTGACCCGTGCCGCTGCGTGGTCCGTGGGGCTGTCTGCGATCGGCGGCCAATTGGACGCCGTCGGGCCCGACGAGCCGGCGGCGCTGTACGTGGAGCTGGGCCCTGGTCACGAGGTCATGGCAACGATCGCCCCAGGGGTGGTCGCCCGCGTGGCGGTGGCCGGCTGGCGGCGCTTGGAGCTCGGCGAGGCGGTGTCACTTGGCGTCGGGGGATGCGTGATCGCACTCGACGGCGAGCGCGAGATGATGATCCGAGGCCAGGCGACGGCGGCCGTCACCCGCACCGGGCCGCGTATGGTCGACATCCAGGCCACGCTGCGGGTCGCCGCGGCCAGCGGCGGGACCCGTCGACCGTGGCCGTCAGGCGTCGAACGCCGCGGCTGATCCGGCGGGTGTGTCGAGAGGTGGGAGGAGATGGCTGAGCTGGTGGTGGTAGGGGCTGGCCCGGCCGGGCTGGCCGCCGCCCTGGCCGCGCATCGGGCCGGCGCTCGGGTCGTCCTGGTGGAGCGCGGACTTCCGGGTGGCACCTGTGTGCACGCTGGCTGCATCCCATCGGCCGCCTATCACGCTTCAGCGGCGCTGCTCCAGGACCTGCGAGGAGCCGCGGCGCTCGGCGTGCATGCCGAGTTGGCGGGGCTCGACTGGGAGCGGGTGCAGGCTTGGACCTCCTTCGCGTCCGAGGCGGTCGCGACCACGGTGAGGAACCGGCTGGACTATGCGGGCGTGCGCGTCGAGGAGCGTGTCGCCTCAGTCAGCGCCGGCGGCGTCGATGGCTACGAAGGCGTGCCAGCGGTCGTCGCGGTGGGCGCCCGCTCGGTGGCGCCCGACGGCATGATCTCCAACGACGCCATCATGGGTCTGCCGCAGCCACCGCGGAGCCTGCTGGTGATGGGCGCCTCGCGCTTCTCGCTGGAGTGGGCCGACCTCTTCGCCGCGGCCGGCAGCAAGGTCACCGTGGTGGTCCCTGGGGAGCGCCCTCTGCCGGAAGAGGATGAGGACATGGCCGGCTTCCTGCAGTTGCAGCTGGAGGAGCGCGGCGTCGTGTTCACCGGCGAAGCGCCGGACGGGCTAGCTGAGGTGACGCTCTCGGCGGACACCCGTGAGCCGAACCTGGCGGGCATGGAGGTCGATGCAAGCTGCCGGACCAAACTGCCCGGCGTGTGGGCGGCCGGCGACGTCACCGGTCCCCGCTGGCTGTCCAACCGGGCCCGAGCCCAGGGCGAGGCCGCCGCGGCCAACGCCCTGGGGGGCTCGGTGCGGGTCCGCGAGGAACGGCTGCCTCGCAGTGTCAACACCCAGCCGGAGCTCGCCGCCGTCGGCCTGACCGAGGCTGAGGCGACCGCCCGCGGCGTCGAGGTCGCGGTGGGCTTCGCCGACCTGACGACCAGCGCGCGGGCGATCACCCTGCACAGGGCGGCGGGGGCACTGAAGCTCGTGGTCGACCCCGAGTTCGGCGAGATCCTCGGGGCCCATATGGTGGGAGTGGGCGCGAGCGAGGTCATCGCGCAGGTGGCCCTGGCCATGCAGCTGGAGGCCGACTACCGCGATCTGACGCGCGTGGCTCACGTCCACCCCACGCTGGCCGAGCTCGTCACCGACGCCGCCGCCTCGATTTAGGAGGGCGACGAATCACCGGAGGGCAGCGCCGAGGCGGAGTACACGGCGCTTATCGCCATCGGCCAGACCAGCATGGTGCGGCGGCTGGAGCGGCACCGACGCACACGTGCGCTGATGCTCGCGGCCTTGATCTGGGCCGCCTCGTTCCTCCTGATCGCGGGAGCGCCACTGCTGCCCCGCTCGACCGTCGGACCATTCATCGTCATAGTCACCGCCCTGTACACCGCCGCGGTGATGCTGCACGTCGGCGTGATCGACGCCCTCGTCGTCGAGGCAGCCCCCAACCAGATCCGCGGCCGCTACGTCGCCGTCTACAGCCTATCGTGGGGTGTCGCCACTGCTGTCGCCCCGGGCCTGTTCACCTTGCTCCTCGCCTGGCGGGCGGTCGCGCCGTGGATCGTGCTCACCGTGCTCGTCCTGCTCGCCTTTGCCAGCATGGTCCTGACCGAGCCACGCCTGTCACCGCAAGCGGTGCGCCGTAGCCAGCCGGACCCGGGCACGATCACAGGTTGAGCCGTGGGCAAGGTCACTCTGACTGCTGATTGGCGCTGTCGGGTAGCCGTTCGGCGAGCTTGGCCAGGGTCTGGTCGCAGGTTGTACCTCTGGGCTGCTCCGGCGGCGGCACGAGCCAGACCAGAGGTACAACCGCCCCGTTTGTGCGTCTGACCGCGAAGGTCGCGCTGCCACCGAAGTACCGGCGCGATCGTCAGTAGGACCCGGCCAGCTCCGTCGGCGCGACACCGCCGAGAGACGCAGCCCGAGGTCGTGCGCCTGACCGCGGAGATCGCGCTGTCCGCCAAGCCTGGGCGAGGCTGTTGATTTCGCTTCTCGATCTGCTGTTCACAGCCGTCGGCAGCGTCGCTGCCCAAAGGACGGACGCGTTCGCTCGAGCCACCGAGCGACCGCAACACACCGGCACCTTCCTCAACCATCCGTGTGGCCGACATCCGGGCCGTCGACACCGGGAGTGGAGCGTGAGAAGGCCGAGTTTCCCACCCGGCCCAAGGACCACGGCATAGAGATCCGTTGCTACATAGACGATCCTGACGGCCATCTGATCGAGATCGGCCAGTCCACTCGCTGTTCCGCGTCTTGTTCTGCGTCGTCGCTTTGTACCGGTAGTGGCGCGCGGAGCTTCGGTCGAGTAGGTTCCGGCCAGATTTCTGGCACGCCTTCCCCATGCTCTTTACGTGCCGTCCGGCTGTGCAGTGGACCAACGAGGAGAAGGCTCCGTGAAGCATCGCATCGTTGCTGGTCCGCAACCATTTGGCCATGCAAGCGGAAACCCGGCAGCCAGCCCGTGATCCCATGCGGTCGCATCGAAGATCACGCGACATGGTGAGCCTCTGGGTACTCCAGTCTCTCCTTCCTCCAGGTCAGGCTGGCATGGTCGGATGGGCGGGATGAAGCTCGTCCGGGACAAGATCCCGGAGATCATGCGCGCCGCCGGCCAGGTCGCGGTGACCCATACCGCCGACTCTGTGGAGTTCCCGGTGCTGCTGCGGCAGAAGCTCACCGAGGAGGTCGACGAGTTCCTGATCTCGCAGGACCCCGAGGAGCTCGCAGACATCCTGGAGGTGCTGTATGCATTAGCGGGCTCCCTCGGCTTGGACGCCGCCGGGCTCGAGGCGCTGCGGCAGGCGAAGGCTGAGCTGCGGGGTGGGTTCGCGGAGCGTGTCGTGTGGCATGGGCCAAGGTCGGCTGTGCCTGCCCCGGTCCTGTAGCAGTCGTGGCGCTGGCCGGTGTATCAGGCGGGTGTTCTGGTCAGGAGGAGCTGGCAGGCGGCTGGGACCGGTCGCAGGAGGTCCTGCTCCGCTGCCACTGCCACGCTGAGGCCGGCGCGCCTGGCAAGCCGCTCGGTCTCCGCCTCGGAGATGCCGCGCTGGAAGGTCTGCTTTCGCTCGCTTGACCAGTACCCGTCGTTGTGGCGGACCCACCCGGCCTGTGCGGCGCGGGTCTGGATGTCACGCGGAGAACGGGTGACCACTAGCATGTGCCCCCCTGGCCGAAGATAGGTGGCCGCCTGCTTGAGGACCCGCACTCGCTCCCACGGGTCGGGGAGCACGTTGAGGACGAAGACCAGGGTGACCAGGTCGTAGCCGGCTCTGGGGGTGGGCTGGCGTGCCCAGCCGAAGGGCAGGTAGGGGTCATAGCCGTCGGCGCGCAGGCCCGCCTTGCGGTAGTGGGCGACATCGGTGCCGCGGCCGCAGCCATAGTCGAGGACCGAGCCGACCGAGAGCTTGGGCGCAACGACCTCTGGGACGCTGCGCGCGAATGGCGAGGGGCTGCGCCTGGTCATGGCGGTCTTGTGGGCCTGGCAGTCAATCGGAGCCGGTGGCGTCTGCGGGGTGTGCGCATCGGCATGGTGTTGGCCACCGAGCTCGACGGCGAGGGAGAAGAGCCGTTCAGGGTGGGGTGGATGCGTGCGGGGTGGGCTGACGGGGAGGTCGATGAGCAGCGCGGAGTGATCGGTGAAGGCGGTGGCGCCGTCGCGCACATCATGGCTGTAGGTCACGGGCGTCGATGGGGCGAGGTAGTCGGAGACGAGCGCGAGGTCGCAGCGGAACTCCCAGTGCTTGCCGCGGGCCGACCGCACGACAGAGAACTCGGGCGGATCTGCCGCGGTCGTATCGTGCAGCAGGCAGGCGGCGAGCAGCGAGTGGAACGGCCCGCGGTCGGTGTCGGAGTTGAAGGTGCTCGGGTGGCCGTCGAACAGGCCGTCGTGCGGGTGGGGTGCGAGGTTGAAGTCACCGACCGCAAGTGTGGGTCGGTCGCCTTCCGAGCGCATGCCGGCCCGCAGCTGGTGGAGTTGCTCGGCGCGGGTGGCTTGGGCGTGGGCGTCGAGGTAGGCGTGGTGGACGGCGAGATAGCCGAGTTCCAGCCGCTGCCAGTGCGGCGCGAGCTGCCGGTAGGCCGGGGCTTGGAAGCGCTCGTGGACCCAGGCGAAGACCTTGTCGGTGCCGCCGATGGTACAGAACCCGTCTAGTTGCACTGGTTGTCTGCCGGGTGGGCAGGGTTCCTGGGCGAGCAGCAGGGCGATGTCGTTGCGGGCCAGCCACTGCAGCAGCCGGTTGCGGGCTGTTGTGCCGCCGACGCGCTTGTTGAGGTTGATGGAGGCGACCCGCACGGCAAAGCCCTCCCTTGGTCGGTGCGATCGTGGCTACACGGGCGGGGAAGCAGGCGAGGTTGCCTCGGTGGCGAAGGCGTCCCACAGGATATTCAAGGGGTGCGACGGAGCGTACTGGTCCCGCTCGCCCTTGCGGGCGAACACGCCGCTGACCAGCTCGAGCCTGGGATGGAAGTCGTCGTCGAGCTCGACGATGCGAAAGCCGCTGCCGCCTGGCAGGCCCCCACTGAGCGCCCGCTGGCCGATCGACCTGGTCACGATCATGCAGCCGTCGACCAGGTGGGAGCGCAGCAGGCCGAGGCCGTAGTAGATGTCGTCGATCTCGGCGGCGACGGTGAGCTGGTTGCGGTAGCCGGGGCCGTACCAATGGCGCAGGAAGTCCACGATGATGCCGGCGGCGGGGATGACCAGCGGCAGGGCGCGCAGCCGCTCGGAGCTGACCCGGCGGTTGGGGAGGCCGCGGTCGTCCAGGTTGGTGAGCAGCGTCAGGGTGTCGCGGTGCCATTGGATGACGTCGTAGCCGGGGGCGATGTCGGCCTGGCCGGCGGGGGCGGCGAGCCCGCCGCACAGCAGGTCGACCTCCTTGCTGTCGAGCTGCTCCCAGAACCGCCGGGTGCGGACGTGGACGACCTTCAGGTCGACCTGGCGTTCGCGAACCTGGTCGCGGACCCGTGGCCAGATCCTGCCCAGGTAGCCGAGCGTGAACTCGGTGGTCCCCACCGTCAGGGTGCGGCCGAGCCGGCGGCGGCAGTCCTGGATGCCCGCGGTCCAGTTGGCAAACAGCCCTTCCGCAAGGGTGGTGACGGCCCGTCCGGTCGGGGTGAACAGGACCTCCTTGCCGCGGCCCTGCTTGACCACCAGCAGCTCGCCGACCAGCCGCTGGAAGTGCCGGTTGAGCGTGTCGAGCTGCTTTGCACGCTGGACTGCTCCCGGCCGAGCTGCTGGGCGGCGCGCAGGGCGGAGCCGGTCTGCCGCACGACCAGCAGGGTGCGTAGCTGGTCGAAGGTCAGCTCGAGCAGCGAAGCGTCGCAGCGCAGCAGCTCGCCGAGCCGGTCGGGGCCCGGCATTCGCGGGGAGGCAGGTGATCGCGACACGGGCTCCCCCCAACGCGGGTGTGCGGCCGGCCCGCCGATGGCAGTGACGGTTCGGGGGTGGACTGTCCTGGAGGGCAGTCCGGCTCGACCTGATCTCACGGTTCCTACAGCTTATCCAAAGATGATCTTAAGATCACTCCTATGATCTTTGCTTGCCTGTTGGACAGTTCCATCCTATGGTGGTGCTGCCCGATTCAGCGGCCTCACCAGGTTTGGCTGGTTCTCATGCTCACCGGCGCCGCCATCGAAGCACTCCGCCAGCACGGCGCACTGCGCTGGCCGGGTCCGCTGCGCGGCGACGCGCTGCTGCTGCGCCTCGGCGTCCCGCTGCAACCACTGGCTGCCCCGGCGGGCGCCGTCGACCTGCTCGACCAGTCGAGCATCGACCGGCTCTACCAGGCGCCGCTCTCCGACTGGACCAGCTTTCTCCTGCAGCCAGGCCAGCTCGTGCTGTGCCAGGTCGCCGACCGCCTCCGCCTCGGCCCGCAGCTCGGCGGCTGGATCGCGACGCTGAGCCATGCCGCCAGGGTCGGCCTGATGAGCCACCTCGCCAGCCCCGCGATCATGAGCGGCTGGGACGGCCACATGACCCTCGAGCTGCACAACGCCGGCCCGGCCCCGCTGCTGCTGCGCCGCGGCCTGCCGGTCGCCAAAGCGCTGCTCTATCAGTTCCAGGGGCCGCCGAGCCCGGCCCAGCCCAGCCCCTACTACGGCGCCGGCGCGCATCTGGGCAGCCGCTACGCCGAGGAGTTCGCGGCCCACCACACCACCAACGCTGAGGGAGGCTGAGATGGACTGCAGCTTCTGCGCCGAGTTCGCCCGCCCGGGCGGCGGCGAGCGGATCATCACCCGCGACGGCGACTGGGTCCTCCTGCCCACCCTCGGCTGCTTCGTCGCCGGCTACTGCCTGCTGATGCCTATCGACCACCTCCAGGCGGCCGCCGACTTGCCAGCCGGGCAGCTGCACGCTCTGGAGGCCCGCATCGAGCGGCTACGGAGCCACCTCGCCGGCCAGTTCGGCGCGGCCATCGTCGCCGAGCACGGCCCTGGCGCCTGCGACCTCGGCGCCAGTTGCTGCACGCACGCGCATCTGCACCTCATCCCGATCGGCGCGGCCGGCGCCATTACCGATGCCTACCAGCAGACCGGCGGTGCTCCCGACGTGCTGGGCGAGCTCGCGGGCCTTCGTGGCCTGGCCGGCAGCCCGTATCTGTACCTGTCCCCCAGGCCCGGCATGCACCTTGCCTGGCCGGCTGCCGGTTTCCCAAGGCAGTTCGTCCGCCGCGTGTGCGCCGGCATCCTCGGCATGCCCGACCGCTACGACTGGCGTGACTACGCCTTCGAGCACACCATGCGCGCGACCCTGACACGGCTCCGGGCAACCCTCCAGCCCGAGCCGAGCCTCAGCGCCTGAACGGGGCACGGCCATGCCGCCGGGATCTGTTGCCCTGCTGCACGAGCTGGACGACCGCGCGCTCGCCCGCGTCGCCGCAGATCGCCGCTATCCCAAGTGGTCGACCATGTGCCTGCTGCGCCAGCTCGGCTACCCGGTGCTCAACGCCTGCTGCATCCACCCCACTGACGGCGCCCTACTGCACGAGGCTGTCCGGCGGCTGAGCACCGCCGCCGGCACCGACCGGCTCCTGCTGCGCTCCGACGGCGGTGTGGAGGCAACCCAGTACTACCGCGGCGGCAACACCTTCCCCCTCAGCCAGCTCGAGCCGCGGGCGGCGGCGCTGCTGCACGCCGGCCGGGCCGTGATCCTGACCGAGCCCACCAACCGCTTCACCAACCGGCTCAGCGCCGTCATCCGCGTCGACCGCGACCGCCGCCACGGCCGCGGCAGCTTCATCCTGGAGGCGCTCGGCCCCGGCTATGACGTCAGCGACCTCAACCGCGGTGGCATCCAGCCCCAGCTCACCGTCGCCGTCCACGACCTCGACTGGGGACGCTACCGGGAGCTGTGGTGGAGCGACCTGCACGTCACCGTGCGCATGAGCGCCGACGCCGAACGGCGACGCCGCGACCAACGCCTGCTGCGCCTTGCCAACGACATCCTCCCCGACACCAGCGAGGCCCCGCCGGCCGGCGAGCCCGCGACCGCCAAGGCGTGGCTGCAAGCACGCGGCTACCTCGGCCTGTGGCAGCCGTGGGACCCGATGGCCGTCATCCGCGGCATCCGCCGCTGGTACGACGACGCCTTCATCCTCGGCAACGCGCTCAACGCGCGGGACTGGCGCTGCCTGAGCCTGCCTGTGTCCAACGTCGGGCACGGCCGGACCGTGTACTGGGACGTCGTGGACGGCCAGCACAAGCACGGCACCACCCCCCTACCGCACTGGCCCGCCGCCGCACGCCAACGCGCTGGAGCAGGCCCATGACCGACCGCCCGATCTACCTGGACAATCAGGCCACGACCCCCCTTGACCCACGCGCGCTCGAGGCGATGCTGCCCTACCTCACCACCAGGTTCGGCAACGCCTCCAGCAGCCACCGCTACGGCCAGGAAGCCGCCACCGCCATCCAAGCGGCCCGCCAGCAGCTCCGCGGCCTGCTCGGCGCCCGCTCAGAGCAGGAGATCGTGTTCACCTCCGGCGCCACCGAGAGCAACAACCTCGCCATCACGGGCGCCGCCGTGGCGCTGCGCTCCCGCGGCGACCACGTGGTCACCACGGCGATCGAGCACAAGTCGGTGCTGGCCACCTGCGGCCAGCTCCAGCAGGCCGGCTTCACGGTCACCTACCTGCCCGTGGACCGCGCCGGCCGCGTCGACCCCGCTGAGGTCGAGCAGGCCATCACCAGCCGCACCATCCTGGTGTCGGTGATGCACGCCAACAACGAGGTCGGCACCATCCAGCCGCTTGCCGAGATCGGCGCCATCACCCGTCGCCACGGCATCGGCTTCCACACCGACGCCGTCCAGAGCATCGGCACCCTCGCCTTGGACGTCGACCGGCTCAACGTCGATCTCGCCTCGGTCTCGGCCCACAAGGCCTACGGCCTCAAGGGCGTGGGCGCCCTGTACGTGCGGCCGCCGCTACGCGGCGGGGTGGCGCTCACCCCCCAACTCGTCGGCGGTACCCAGGAGCATGGGCTGCGCGCTGGCACCGCCAACGTGGCGGGCATCGTCGGCTTCGGCCAGGCCGCACAGCTGCTGGCCCAGGAGCGCGACAAGGACGCCGCCCACATGTTGCGGCTGCGCGAACGGCTCCGGGCCCGCCTCGCCGCCGGCATCCCCGGTCTCATCGTCAACGGCCCGACCACCGACCGGCTCTCGGGCAACCTCAGCGTCACCATCCCCGGCACCGACGCCACCGACCTGATGGCCGCCGTCCCCGACCTCGCGCTCTCCGCAGGATCGGCCTGCGCCACCGGACAGGCCGCACCCTCCCACGTCCTCACCGCCATCGGAATCGAGGCACGCCTCGCGAGGGCGACGCTGCGTCTCAGCGTCGGGCGCTTCACCACCGACCACGACATCGACACCGCAGCCGCGCGCCTGATCGCAGCCGTAAGGCGGCTGGCCTCGGAAAGAAGCGCAGTCCCCGGGCACGGGCTCATCACCGGCACCCCCGAAGCGCCTGACTGATAGGGTTCTGGCCAGATCGCTGATGGTGCGGGTGGGAGGTGGGTGGGCTCTGGTGGCTGCTCCGATTCGCAGGTTAAATGCCATCTGCCCCTACTTCACGATGTTCCCGCTGGAGTTCCCCCTCTGGATCCTTGCGGAGGCACGAGCGGATCAGTGGGTCTTGGATCCCTTCTGTGGTCGGGGCACGACCCTGTTCGCGGCCCGGCTGCGTGGGCTCGGCACGGTTGGTATCGACGTGAATCCGGTGGCGACCGCGCTGGCCGCCGCCAAGCTGGTACAGGCTGATGCGGAGACGGTGATCCGGCGGTGTCGGGGGCTGCTGCGGGACAATTTCGAGCCGGCCGACGTCCCGCACGGGGAATTTTGGGAGACGTGCTTTCACCCCAGCACGCTCGCGGATGTCTGCCGGCTTCGTGAGCAGTTGCTCGCCGCGCCTGCGGAAGCCTCGATCGTCGCCTTGCGGGCACTGGCGCTCGGGATCCTGCACGGCCCCCTCCGCAAGGGCCTCCCGACCTATTTGTCGAACCAGATGCCACGCACTTACGCGACCAAGCCGGCCGCGGCGGTGCGCTTCTGGAAGGCGCGGGACCTGCGACCGCCGAAGGTGGACGTGCTGGATGCGGTCGAGCGGCGGGCTCGCTTCTCACTTGCCCGACTTCCACCCCGCGTGCCAGGCACTGTGCACCAAGGCGATGCCACCGTTGAGGTTGCCAGCCTGCGGCCGTCGTTCTCGTGGATCATCACCTCGCCGCCCTACTACGGCATGCGGACCTATCTGCCGGACCAGTGGCTGCGCGCCTGGTTTCTCGGGGGGCCGCCGAGGGTGGAGTACTCCGTCGACGGGCAGCTCACCCAGCAGAGCGAGGCGGCATTCGTTGCGAGCCTTGCGGCCACCTGGCGGGCCGCCGCCCAACGAAGCGCCCCAGGGGCCCAGCTGATCGTACGGTTCGGCGCGCTGCCATCAGCGGCGAAGAACCCAATAGACCTGCTCACGCGCTCGATCGTGGACGCCGACGCCGGATGGACCATCACCACGACGACACCGTCGGGCGCGCCGAGGCGGCGAGGAGCACGTCAGGCGGAGCAGTTCGCCAACACGGGTGTCTATGTCGAGGAAATTGACTGTCGTGCGATCCTGACTGGATAGGGCGACCTGGCCCTGACCGTCAGGACCGGCCCACTCGGGAAGCAGGAGAGTACCAGGGTGTTCGATCCCGAGAAACTGCCGATGCTGCGCGAACAGATCCGCGCGCAGACGCAGGCCGACGCGGCGCTGCTCGCGGAGATCCGCGCCGATGTCGCCAGCCTCGCAGGAGCTGTGCGCACCATCCAGCCGCGGGACACCACCTCGGTCTCCCTGGTGGCCTCGGACGGCGGCAACAACAAGGTCGAGTTCAATCCGTTCTATCTGCAGCTCGTCCGGGTGGTCGACTCCTACGGCGAGGAGCTGTTCCTCGACGTCGTCTCCCCCGCCACCGACACCACCGAGCTGTCAGCCCGGCATCTTTCCAATGGGCAGGCACGCAGCGCGCTCGGCCGGCTCATGGCCGATCTGGGCGTCAGCACGCTTGCCGAGCTCAGCCCGATGCTGCCACCGAAGCCTCGCTCGCCGTCGTGGACGCTGGTCTACCGCGACCTGTGCGAGTGGGCCACCCTGTACGACCTGATCTGCTACCAGCGGTTCACCACCGACACCCTGATCGTGCGCGACGGACTGCTGCGCTCCAAGATCTTCGCCCGCGACCTGTTCATCCAGATGTACCGGCGCATGGTCGACGCGATCGACCGCATCTACCGGAACCGCCGGCGGGAGGTGTTCCTGGTCGGCCTCGCCAAGCGCTCCCAGGTGCTCCGCCAATACGCCGTGGCGATGGCAGTGGCCAACACCTTCCCGGCGGGCAACCCCTGCTATGTGGCGGTTCCCCGTGCGCTGCAGCAGAAGGTGTACGTGTGGGAGGAGTACATCCGCTCCCCAGACGACGGTGAGCTTGGCGAGGCCCCCAAGTTCAACATCGGCGAGATGTACTTCGTCCGGTTCGGCGGCCGCTCGGGCGATCCGGTCTGGACAGCGGACCTGCTCGCCTGCCAGCGGGACAAGGCGCAGAAGATCTTCGGGTGCCTGCTCGCCGACGCGATCCCGGGATTCCCGGTGCCGTTCTACCCGATGTGCCTCCAGCAGGCCGACCACCATGCCCAGATCGTCGACTTCGACCTGGACATCTTGCAGGACACGCTTGTGGACGCCGTCCGCGAGCAGATCGAGCCGGACCGCCAGCCCGCGTTCGACGCGTTGCTGCTCGCCACCGATGTCACCAGCCGGAGGTACGGATGAGCCTGTTTCCACGCGAGAACGTGGTCGGGACCTTCCGCGGGTTCTCCCAGGGCGGCCTTGAGTTCCACGCCGATCTCGTCTTGCCGTACCGCAACGAGTTCCAGTCCTCACCCATGCACGGGCTGTTTGTCGTGGTGCAGCTCGAGCACGACAACGAGGCGGTTCTTGGCCGCATCACCTCGGTCGCCGCCGAGGGTCGGCTTGTCTCCCCATCTGGGGAGGACTATGCGATCCGCGCGGTGCGCGATGACCGTCCTATCCCCGAGGATCTTCGCGACCAGTACCTCAAGTACAAGGTCAACATCCGGATCCTCGGCGTGGTACGCCAAGACGGCGACAAGATCGTCTTCGTCGCCTCCCACCGCCGACTGCCGCACGTCGGCGCGAAGGTCGCGTTCCTGTCCGACGAGTTGCTCCGCGAGGTCGCTGGCCACAACATCCCCGACGCAGCCGAGCTCGGCTTCCTGGCCTTCGGCGAGTTCATCCACGCCCATGGCGACCTTCGCCTGCAGCACGAGGACTGGATGCAGGTGCGCAGCCCCGCCGTCGTGCCCCGTTTCCCGGTCGGCCACCTGGTGTCGCGACGGACCTTCGTCTTCGCCCGAGCCGGCTTCGGCAAGTCGAACCTCAACAAGCTGCTCTTCTCCAGCCTCTACCAGCGCGACCCGACGGTCCCCAAGGGTGGCAACCGGCGGGTCGGCGTGGGCACGGTGATCTTCGATCCTGACGGCGAGTACTTCTGGCCGGACGACAAGGAGCGACCAGGCCTGTGCGACGTGCCGCATCTGGAGGACCGGCTTGCCGTCTTCACCAACCGCCGTCACGAGAGCGCCTACTACGAATCCTTTATCGCCGGCGGCGTGAAGATCGACATCCGTGACCTGCCTCCGGCCAAGGTTCTCGGGATCGCGCTCTCACCTGAGCGGCAGGACCAGCAGAACGTCCGCAAGCTCAAAGGGCTCCGGGACCCCGACTGGCGCCGGCTGGTGGACGCCGTCTACGTCAACCGCAACAACACCGATCCCGAGCTGTTCCGGCAGCTCCTCAACCTCGAACGCGGCCAGGACGCCGAACTGTACGCGGCCCGCGCCAACCTCACCGAGGTCGTCCGGATGCTGCACGACCCGGCCTCGTCGATGCTTCGGATGCTGCTTGCCGCCCTTGGTGACGGCAAGCTGTGCGTCGTCGACATCTCCCAGATGCGCGGCCCCCAGGGCCTGGCGCTGTCGGGGATCATCCTCGACCGCATCTTCGAGCACAACCAGATCCAGTTCACCGCCGCCGACTCCTCCACGATCCCCACCATCGCCGTCATCGAGGAGGCCCAGGCCGTCCTCGGCGCCGGCACCATAGGCACGGACAATCCCTTCGTATCCTGGGTGAAGGAAGGCCGCAAGTACGACCTTGGCTGCGTCCTGGTCACCCAACAACCCGGCAGCATTCCGCAAGAGCTGCTCAGCCAAGGCGACAACTTCTTCGTGTTCCACCTGCTGTCCGCCGGCGACCTGCAAGCCTTGAAGCGCGCCAACGCCCACTTCTCCGACGACCTGTTGTCGTCGCTGCTCAACGAGCCCCTCCAAGGGCACGGCCTGTTCTGGTCGAGCGCCTCCGCCGAAGGCACCGCCAAGGCCTACCCGATCCCTGTGCGCGTGCTCTCGTTCGAACAGGAACACCAGCCACGCGACCTCGACTGCACCAGCGAACTCCTCGACAACTACGCACACAGGCTCCGAACGACCTACGAGGCCGCGGTGCAAGCCGCCGTCGCCAGCGCTCCGGTCCCAGACGTCAGCGACGCCGAGGTCGAACTCACCGGCGAGCCGGGCACCATCGACCCGACCGACCTCGGAGCCACCCGAGACCTCGATCCGTCGGCCGCGATCCGTCAGGCAGCGATCAACGCCTTGGCCGCCAACACCACCATCCAGAACCGAGTCACGAGCGACAACGGCGTGCCGTGGATGGAAATCCAGACCTTCCTCGCCTCGACCCTGCCACAAGAAGTGGTAGGGAGTCTGGTACCCGACCCGAACAAGTGGGCGTTCAAGCTGGTCGCCCCCGCCCTCAACGAGATCTTCGGCGCCGATGGCTGGCACAAGGAGAAGAGGCCGAGCAGGGCCGACCCCAACCGTCTTGTCACCTACGTCTGGGTGACCCGCCACGTTCCGACCGCTGACCACAGATCCCTATGAGCCTGCGGCCACCTGCATGTTAGGAACTGGTCGAGGTTTCGAGCCCGCGTCCACCTTCCAGACGTACGGGCCGGGCGGAGCATGGAGGTGATCCTTCACGAGTCCGGCAAGATGATCGGGCTCGAGTACGGCTCGCCCGAAGGCAGCGCCGAGTTCGTCACCTGAGTGGTCAACCGCTTCCCGCCTCCTGACGACGTCAGCGTCCAACTGTTCGATTGGGGCGAGCATCCCCGAGTCACGGCCCACAACACGGCCCAGGAACTACTCGCCATCGGCCCCTGACCTCAGTCCATCACCCCACTGCCGGACAAGCTGCACGTCTGCTCCCCGCTGATGGACGACACTGCGACCGCAATCATCGGGACCCTGGCGATCTCGCGCCCATAACCCCCTGTGACCAGCAGCGATGGTGGCCGCTGACAGGTGCCTGATGGAAAGTTGATGGGGCGAGGCGGAGGCACGCACCAGACCAGGGGTACAACCGCGCACTTCGTGCGTCTGGCAGCGAAGGTCGCCCTGCCGCCGAAGTACCGGCGTGATCGTCAGTAGGACCCGGCCAGCTCCGGCGACACGCGACCGCTCAGAGATGCAACCGCAGGTCGTGCGCCTCATCGCGGAGATCATGCTGCCCGCCAAGCCTCGGCGAGGCCAGCGATGAGACACAACGACCAGCGAGCGCGGTCTACGCGTTGGTGGACGAGGCCGTGGGTTCAAGTCAACGGCAAGAGCCGGACAAGAACCATGAACAGCATGAAATGCGTCTAGCTGTCGTACCGGACCTTGTCAGCCTACCCTAAGGCTCTTTATAGCCCATGCGATATGTGCACTCTCGGCCTCTTGAAAAGTCAGTGAGCGGGGCCCGGCGGGCGCCTGTGACATACGTGAGAAGAAGGGGTGCGCACGCCAGAGTTCCGGATAGAAGTGTCTGAAGACAAAATCGGCGAACTGGCCCAATCGCATCGGCGCGATGCATCCTACACGACAGCTCGTTGCATTGATCGTGAAATGCGCTGCTGGATGACCCTCGGCCGCCGCTTCTGGATCGTAGTCGAACCTTAGAGCAGCTCGGAGCACTATGTTCTTTGCTTCTGCCTCCGCATAGAGATCGATGACATCCAGCACCGGACATTCAGCCCAGAGCCCGGGGTCTGCATCAAACGGACAAGGCACGTATGCCAGTCGATGCCTGAGCAGTCCACCCTCGTTGAATTCGTATGTGATCTGCAGCAGCGCACCGTCGAACAGCATTGCGGAATAATCACCGTTTGCAACCCACGTACGATAAGTCTCGATGGTGGGAAGCCGTCGTTGAAGCAAGAATTCGCCCGCGCCCTGTCTTCGATGCCACGTTATGAGCCCCCTGGCACGGGATACCGAATTCGTGCTAATAGCGAGATCAGCCTGAACGAGGTAATCCAAAAGGTTAGTGATCTCGTCCGCGAAGACTCTAGGACTCGGGATCACTGCGTAGCTTCCTTTGCAGTTCGTTGATCAGCCTAGTCCGCAGACTAGGCGGCAAGTCTTCGATATCGAGAGCATCTTCCTCTAGAGCACTCACGAAGTCAGCGAGAGCCGCAGTTGTCCGCTCGACGAAAGCAGCTTCCTCCTCGGTGCGCTCCCTGTGGACGCGCCGAAGACGCTTCAGTTCCTCAGCACTCGGAACCTTGAACTCAAGCTCAAAGTCTCTAGACCGAATCTGCGATAGCTCCGCGTCGAGAAGCCTCATCTCATCGCCCCAACCGCAAATTCGTACCCACGCCCTAGTTCTGGTGATCGCGGTGAACAGCGTGTTCCGACGGGTGACAGCGTTGACTGATCGGACAGCATAGTGGGCATCTAGGGCATAGACCATCGGAGCCTCGTTGCCCTTCGCGCGATGAATATGAGCAATAGCCACTGAGCCACTAATGAAGACCTCGTCTACACTAGACTGCACACCTACTAGGTGGGAGGATATGCGATACCGCAAGAGGCAATCGGCCAGTCGAGGCGCGCGCCTTTTGGCAGTGTAGGCATCAGGCAGCACGATAAGGATGTCGTCGGCCTCAAGCTCGTCCTGATCGAGGTTCTTTCGGATCTGTCGTGCGATCCACTCATCCTGAGCCGCCTCGGTGTCAAATGATCGGCTGCTCACCGCGTCAGTGGGCGTCAGCAGATCATCGAAGTACGACGGATAGCTGGCGCTGCTTCGCCTGAGACGAACTCGCCTGCCACGTTGAAGCCTTCCACCTGTGACCTCGTAACCGATGTCAGTCCACAGGTTAGGATTGTCGAAATGTTGAACCAGACCTCCGTCGCGATAGATACCAAACCCAATGCCGTGTGCGGTCGCCAGTGCCCAAGGCGAGTTGCGGTAGCAAATCGGAAGGATGATGTCTCGCCTCGCCTCTCCTGGACTCTCAGCCAGGCTCACAAGACTGTCCCCCGAGGGCGACGTTCCAAAGAGTTCCTCGGTTGATGGCATAGCAGACTCAGAAAGCTTCTGCAGCTCATCATATGCCCACACGATACGCTTCGGTCTCTTGGTGAACAAATATGCGAGCCGAAAGAACTCGGGCGGAAGATCCTGTGCCTCGTCGATCAGGACCGCATCCCAAATCGGCTCGAGGCTGGCGTTCTCTGCTATCTCGAGAAGCTCGCGGCATATACCAGCAAACGAATCGTCCATGCCAAATATGGCCCGGGCGTAATTGAAGTCACGAACTGGCGCACCGAGCGCTGTGGCAATCGAGTGATAGACTCCACTGCGGGTAGCTGATCCCCAAGCGTGCAATATTTGTAAATGACTGAAGTCAGGGCTGTCATTACTGTGTTCAAAAGTAAATCTAGTTATTAGGTCTTGGAATTGCTGGTAAAGTGCCCTCGTCTGAAATGTGACAGCGATCCTCCAATCGGGATGTTGTGCATGCAAGTAGGCTGCTTTCAGGGCGAGAACAACAGTCTTCCCAGACCCCGCGAGGCCGCGGATACGCTGAGGGCCATCTGGGCTCTCGATAGCAGCCTGCTTTTGCCACCTATCGAGATTTGCAATACCTCTCTCGATCGCCTGACTCTGCTGGCGAAGTCGAGGCGCCTGGCGTGGGACAGTAGTGGCCTGCCCAAATGGGCGGTGAGGACCGGGGTTCTTTTCTTGGGGAGGGTGCGTGCTGCGTCCGGTAGGTGTTCCAGAGGTCCCGGTGGCCACGGCGGCGCTGGCCCGCCGGGTGCATCCACGGGGGACCGATGAGATGCGGGTGCGGGACGCGTTGGGCCCGCTGTTTGGGGATGAGGACTTCACCGCGGGCGCGTTCGAGGACATGTACCCCTCGCTGGGGCAGCCCGGGCTGTCGCCTGCGTTGTTGCTGATGGTGACCATCTTGCAGTTCCGGCACAACCTGTCGGATCGGGAGGCCGCGCAGGCGGTCGCGGACCGGATCTCCTGGAAATACGCCCTGGGCCTGGCGCTGGACTACACCGGCTTTGACGCCTCGGTGCTGTGCGAGTTCCGCGCCCGACTGGCCGAGGGCGGCCGGGCGGACGCCCTGCTGGACAGGATGCTGGCGCGGCTGAAGGCGGCCGGGCTGGTCCGGGCTGGCGGGCGGCAGCGCACCGATTCCACGCACGTGATCGCCTGCGTGCGGCGGCTGAACCGTATCGAGAGTGTCGGCGAGGGCCTGCGGGCCGCGTTGGAGGAGATCGCCCGGATCAGCCCCGGCTGGCTGGTCCCGCTCCTCCAAGTGGGCTGGGACGAGCGCTACGGCCGCAAGGTGGAAACCGCCCGGCTGCTGGGGCGCAAGAACGCCTCCGCCCAGCAACTGGCCGCCCAGATCGGCGCGGACGGACAACGCCTGTTGGACGCGATCGACGCCGACCCGGCCGCGGCCTGGATGAACGACCTGCCGCAGGTCCGCATGCTGCGGCTGCTGTGGACCCAGCACTACCAGGCCATCGGCTCAGGGCGGCTGCGGTGGAAGCAGGCCGTCGAGCTGCCGGTGGCCGCCGAGCGTCCGCACTCACCGTATGACCCGGACGCCCGCTACAGCACCAAGGGCGAGGACATCGAGTGGGTGGGCTCCAAGGCCCACCTGAGCGAGTCCTGCGACGCCGACCTGCCCCACCTGGTCACCGACGTGCACACCACGCCCTCCACCGACCCGGACGTGGTCGCCACCACCCCCATCCAGGACAAGCTCATCGCCCGCGGTCTGGCCCCAGGCGAACACCTGATGGACGCCGGCTACCCCAGCGCCGCCAACATCGCCGCCGCCGCCAAGCGTGGCATCGCCCTGGTCGCCCCGGTCACCGTGCTCACCGGCCGCAACGCCCGCAAGGGCACCTTCGGGCCCAGCGCCTTCACCATCGACTGGCAGACCGGCACCGCACGCTGCCCCGCCGGCCAGACCAGCCGCTCCATGCGCCCCGACAAGCGCGGCCTGGTCACCTTCGCCTTCTCCTGCCGCGACTGCCGGCCCTGCCCGATCCGCGACCAGTGCACCCTGGCCGACCCCAACGTCCCCCGCCGGGTCACCATCCACCCCGAACCGGTCCACCAGGCCCGCATGACAGCCCAGCGGGCCCAGGACACCCACCAGTGGCGCACCACCTACAACGTCCGCGCCGGCATCGAGGGCACCATCTCCCAGGCCGTGCGCGGCCCGGACCTGCGGCACTCCCGCTACCGCGGCCTACCCAAAGCCCACCTGCAGAACATCTTGACCGGCATGGCCCTGAACATCACCCGACTCGGCGCCCACTTCGCCCCCCGACCACCCGCCCCACGACGTCCCACCCGCATCCACGCACTGTGCACCGCCCACGGCCTCACCACAGCCTGATCACGACTCCCTCCGACTTCGCCAGCAGAGTCATCGCCTTTAGTTTCGCGCCACGGGAATTTGTCCTCTGGACTGCTGCTCGGCGCTTCGCCGGCTTAATTGTAGAGACGCGTTGCAGCGCACTTTCTAACTCTTTTAATAGTCCGGGTTCGATTCCAGGGCGATTATCGATCACCTCGGGCAATTGATCTATTCCACAGTAGAAGCCATCCGAGCCATCTGGTTGGCGGATCGCCTCTGGATAAACGGTCACCGTCCAGATTTCGACAGCCAGCTTACGACGCACGCGTAGCGACTCATGCCGCCCGAGGTGACTGTCAAGCGCGTTGTAAAGGCGGTCCTGGGACTCTTGAACAGCTCTCCACTGCTCCGCCGTTGTTGGAGCCTCGTCGGCCAGTTGAAACGCGATTAGGCCGTGATTCTGGCTGACCAGTAGGGCATCAATCTCCACGCGGTCATCCGCTGACGACAGAACTGGGTAACCGAGGTAGACTGTTCCGGTCGCTGTGCTGCGGCTGATCGCCTCAGCTAGGCGCTCAGCCAGGGCCCGGTCTTTGGACTCGCCCCGAACAATTTCCAACGACATCGGTGGGTTCCTCGTATTCTTCTCTAGATCGCCAGATGCGGATACTACCGTGCTGGCGACACGTTGATGTGCCGGCCACAGAGGCTAGCTCGCTAACCGGCTTGGACATGGATGCGGCGGCCTCGAAGTGACCGCCCTCGGCTTCTGGTGGATAGGCCACCGAGCCTCAAGGTAACGCTCGTGGAAGGTGCGGACCTCCGCCACGTCCGCATCGGCCTCGACCAGCGCGCGGTCCAGCTTGCCCGCTTGAACCAGCACCGAGCCGACCAACTGCCGGGACCTGAGCGCCCGCATGCCATCGGCGACCGCCTTGTCGAGCCGGCCGAGGTGCGCGAGCGCGATCCCACGATCGAGGTAGCCGATCGACCGCCCGGGGCTGTCGTGATCTGGCCCGCTGGCAAGCTCTTGCCGCTTGAGCCGCTCCTCGGTTGCCCAATCGCCGAGCAACACCATCGAAGCTGCCATCAGTGGCGGAAGCTCACTGGCGGTCCGCACGGCGAACGGGTCGGTGCCGGGAGGACAACTCGTAGGCGTCAGCTTCACGTAGCTGGTTTCAGCCCGCCGCCGCGCCCGAGCGAAACCGTGCCGATCACCGAGGCCGGCAACGGCCCACATCTCCTGTGCGGCCAGCTTGGTCTCGACTGCTGACCCCTTTGGAGCAAGCGCCAGTCCTTCCCGCGCGGCCACGACCGCCTCGGCGGGTCGGCCCGCATAGAAGGCCGCAAGTACGAGCGGCTCTCGCGACCAGGCGGAAAGCTCCAGATGGCCAGCCTCCAGGCCCCGCTCACGACCGTCGTCACACCAGACCCGCGCGGCGGGATGCTCACCGCGATCGAAGGAGAGCAGACCGAGCAGCACCGACAGCCAGCCTGCAGCGACGATCAGCTCACGGTGCTCATCCAGCGTGAGCTTGCGGTCTATCAGCGAGCCGACCCACCTCCGTATGCCAAGCACCTCGTCGTGCAGATGGTCGGCGGGCGTGGTCGGGAACAAGGCGGTGAAGCCGTCGATCGCCTGGCGGAGCTGGTCGACCGTGCCCGGCGCCAGGCTCGATGCGCCCGCATGTCGCGAGACATCGAGGGCGTCGACCAAGCCCGGAGCGACCCGTCCGAGCCAAGCACCGATTTGCTCGACCCCAGCGGCCATCACACCCGCGCCGAGATAACCGAACATCTGAGGGCGTATGGGCACCTGACTCGCCTCCTGCCTACCCGGATCTAGCGGGAGTTTCCGGCCTTGGTGGTTGATCGGCGTCGCATCCGTTGTGGTACTTGCCTTTCAGGCACGGACAGTGTATTACCCACATATGCCATCGATCGTGGGGAAGCGACGCGGGAAGCACACCTACTACTACCT